>Ga0105248_10000441_pt1 | contig 47160 bp, 48 predicted proteins | sample KBSS34metaG_FD_81524 | JGI IMG/M metagenome (GOLD analysis project Ga0105248, IMG submission 81524) | Switchgrass rhizosphere microbial communities from Kellogg Biological Station, Michigan, USA - KBS S3-4 metaG | ecosystem: Host-associated > Plants > Roots > Rhizosphere > Soil | place...
CACGCTGTCGAGCACTGGCGGGCCGAGCAGAAAGCGGGCCGTCCGGTCGAGGCGCGGATCGTCAACACCACCAGCGGCGCGGGACTGCAGGGCTCTGTCGGACAGTCGGCCTACTCCACCGCCAAGGCCGGGATTGCGGCGCTGACGCTGGTGCAGGCCGCCGAGCTCGCCCGCTACGGCGTCACCGCCAATGCGCTGGCGCCCAACGCCCGCACCCGCATGACCGCGACTGGCGCCTTCGACATGGAGGCCAAACCTGGCGAGTTCGATGTCTTCGCCCCTGAGAACATGGCCCCGCTGGTCGCCTACCTCGTGTCGGACCAGTCGAAGGGCGTCACGGGCCAAGTCTTTGAGCTGAAGGGCGGGCGCGTGAACATTTCCCAAGGCTGGGACGATGGCCCCGCCTACGACAAAGGCGCGCGGCTCGCCGCCGGGGAGCTCGACACCGTGGTGCGCGAGCTGATCGCCAGGCGTACGCCGGCCAAGCCCGTCTACGGCGCCGCCTGATGGACTTCGCCCTCTCCGAGGACCAACGGCTGATCCATGACAGCGCGCGCGCCTTCCTGACGGACGCGGCATCACTGGAACGCCTGCGCGCCGCGCTCGCCGGCGTGGCGGGGTGGGATGAGGCGCTCTGGCGCGGGCTCGCGGCCGAGATGGGCTTTGTCGGTCTGATGATCCCCGAGGCCTACGGCGGCGCGGGGCTCGGGGCGGTCGAGATGGCCCTGGTGCTCGAAGAAACGGGCCGGACGCTCGCCCCCGTTCCCTTCTTCGAGACCGCCGTGCTTGCGGTCCAGGCGATCCTGGCGGCCGGCGACGAAGCGCAACACCGGCGCCTGCTGCCGCCGCTCGCCGCCGGGGCGACGAGGGCGGCTTTCGTGGGCGGTCCCGAGCGTCCTGCCGCCAAGGACGGTCGCCTGACAGGCGAGGCGCGGTTCGTTACCTTCGGCCACGTCGCGGATCTGCTCATCGTGGCGACGACCGACGACAGTCTCCTGGCCCTTCCCGTCGACCTGCCGGGGATCAAAATCGAGCAGGCGCCCAATCTCGACCTGACCCGGCCGTTCGCGACCGTCTGGTTCGACCTCGAACCGCCGGCCGACTGCTGGCTGGGTCCGCCCGGTTCGGCGGGCGCAGCGATCTCGCGCGCGCTCACGGTCGGCGCGGGCCTGCTCGCCGCCGAACAGACCGGCGGCGCCCAATTCTGCCTCGACGCCACCGTCGCCTACGCCCGGCAGCGCGTGCAGTTCGGTCGACCGATCGGCTCGTTCCAGGCGGTGAAGCACACGCTGGCCGATATGATGGTCCTGATCGAGGCTTCGCGGTCCGGCGCCTACTACGCCGCCGCCGCCATCGACGAGGGCGGCGCGGAATGGGCGGAAGCCTGCCTCGTCGCCGCCTCCTGGGCCGGCGACTGCTACCGGCATTGTTCAGGCGAAGCGATCCAGCTGAGCGGCGGGATCGGCTTCACCTGGGAGCACCACGCCCACCTCTACTTCAAACGCGCCCGCTCCAGCTCCACTTGGCTCGGGACCCCCGAGGACCATCGCGAGGCTCTGGCGGACATCATGCTGAAGGCGATCGCATGACCATCACCTCCCCTGCCCCGCCCTACCCGCCGCCGCGCAACCTGCTGCAGGGCAAGCGCGTGGTGGTCACCGCCGCCGCCGGCACCGGCATCGGCTTCGCCACCGCCCTCCGCGCCGCCGAGGAGGGCGCTCGGGTGCTTATCAGCGACTACCACGAGCGCCGTCTCGAGGAGGCCGCCGGCCGCATCGCTGAAAAGGTCGGCGAACGCCCGGCCGTCTTCGTCTGCGACGTCACGCAGGAGGGCCAGGTGCAGGCCCTTCGCGACGCCGCCGTGCAGGCCCTCGGCGAAGTCGACGTGCTGATCAACAACGCCGGCCTCGGCGGTGAGGCCGCCATTGTCGAAATGACCGACGAACAGTGGAGCCGGGTCCTCGACGTCACCCTCACCTCGCTGTTCCGGATGACCCGGGCCTTCCTGCCGCTGATGTACCAGGCGGGCGCTGGCGTGATGGTGAACAACGCCTCCGTCCTCGGCTGGCGCGCCCAGAAGGGACAGGCCCATTACGCGGCGGCCAAAGCCGGCGTGATGGCCTTCACACGCTGCGCGGCGCTGGAAGCGGCGGAGCACAACGTCCGCATCAACGCCGTCGCGCCCAGCTTGGCTATGCACCCTTTCCTGGCCAGGGTGACAACGCCTGAGGCGCTCGAGAAGCTGGTGGAGAAGGAGGCCTTCGGCCGTCCCGCGGAGGTCTGGGAAGTCGCCAATGTGATGCTATTCCTCGCCTCGGACCTGTCTTCCTACATGACGGGCGAGATCGTCTCCGTCTCGAGCCAGCGGGCCTGAGCGATGCCGACGATCGTCGAGACGCCACACGATCTTCTGGACAAGACCGGGCTCCAGCTCGCGCCCAGCGACTGGCTGAGCATCGACCAGGACCGAATCGACGCGTTCGGCCGCGTCACCGGCGATCTGCAGTGGATCCACGTCGACCCCGAGCGGGCGCGCCATGGGCCCTTCGGCGCGACCATCGCCCACGGCTACCTGACGCTCAGCCTGGTCAATCTCTTTATGCCGCAGATGATCGAGGTGCGAGGCGCCGCCTCGGGCGTCAACGTCGGCGTCGACCGGTTGCGCTTCCTGGCGCCCGTGCGCGTCGGCTCGCGCATCCGCGGGACCGGCCAGGTCCTCGGCGCAGAGGAAGTCAAAGGCGCCGCCGTCCAGGTGGTGATCCGCGTCACCGTCGAGATCGAAGGCGAAGAAAAGCCCGCCTGCGTGGTCGACACCATCAGCCGTTTTTTCCCGGAGTGAAAGCATGCCCGTCATCCCAGAGATGATCGCAGCCGTCCATGCCTACGTCGCCGCGTTCGAAGCCGGGGACGCCGCCGCCGCCGCCGCCCTGTTCGCCGAGGATGCGACGGTGGAAGACCCGATCGGCTCACCCCTGCACCGGGGCCGCGAAGCGATCCAGGCCTTCTACGCCCAGTCGATGGCGACGGGGGCCAAGCTGAAGCTCGAGGGGCCGATCCGCACCGCCGGCGACTACGCCGTTTTTCCGTTCTCGGTGAACCTGACGCTCGCGGCCGGACCGGCGCAGATCGATGTGATCGATAGCTTCAAGTTCAACGACGCCGGCGAGGTCGCCGAAATGCGGGCTTTCTGGGGCCCCTCCAACATGCACGGATTCTAAGGAGCAGCCATGCGCGAAGCCGCCATCGTCTCCACCGCCCGCACGGGCGTCGGCAAGGCCTACCGGGGTGCGTTCAACGACACCGAGGCGCCGGTCATGTCCGCGCACGTGGTCAACGCCGCCCTCGAGCGTGCGGGCATCGATCCCGCGCGCGTCGACGACGTCTACCTGGGTGTCGGCAACCACTGGAACACCCAAAGCTACAACCTCGGCCGCCTGACCGTGCATGCCTCGAAGCTGCCGAACACGACAGCCGGGTTCACGCTCGACCGCAAGTGCTCGTCCGGGCTGAACGCGATCGCCCTGGCGGGTCGCGGCGTCATCGCCAACGAGATCGACGTAGCGGTCGCCGGCGGCATGGAAAGCATCTCGCTCACCATCGGCAAGCACGCGCCGACCTACCGTAACCGCTCGGAATTCGTGAAGCAGCACGACCCCTATGCCTACATGGCGATGATCGAGACCGCGGAGGTCGTCGCCGAGCGCTACGGGGTGAGCCGCGAGGACCAGGACCGCTTCGCCGCACTGAGCCAGCAGCGCGCCGCCGCCGCTCAGGACGCCGGGCGCTTCGATCAGGAAATCGTGCCGATCACGGTCCGCAAAGCTCTGTTCGACAAGGAGGGCGCCGAGACCGGCAAGGAGGAGGTCACCCTGACGAAGGACGAGGGCGTCCGCGCCGGAACGACCTACGAGGCGCTCGCGGCGTTGAAGCCCGTGTTCAGGGACGGGCAGGTCATCAAGGAGGGCAAGCACGTCACCGCCGGCAACGCCAGCCAGCTGTCGGACGGCGCCTCGGCCCAGGTGGTCATGGACCTGGCCACGGCGCAGAAGGAAAACCTGCCGGTTCTCGGCGTCTACCGCGGCTTCCAGGTGGCCGGCTGCGAGCCGGACGAGATGGGCATCGGCCCGGTCTTCGCCATTCCGAAGCTCCTGCAGCGCACTGGCGTCAAGATGCAGGACATCGGTCTCTTCGAGATCAACGAGGCCTTCGCCAGCCAGGCGATCTACTGCCAGCGCAAGCTGGAGATCGATCCCGACAAGCTGAACGTCAACGGCGGCGGCATCGCCATCGGCCACCCCTTCGGCATGACCGGTTCGCGGCTGGTCGGCCATGCGCTGATCGAGGGCAAGCGCCGGGGCGTGAAATATGTCGTGGTCTCGATGTGCGTCGCCGGCGGCATGGGCGCCGCCGGCCTGTTCGAGGTGGCCTGAGCCCATGAAGCTCGCCTTCGCGCCCGAACTGAAGGCCTTCCGCGAGGAGGCGGCGGACTGGCTGCAGACCCAGCTCTGCGGACCGTTCGCCGCGATCCGCGGCCAGACCAACCAGGTGGACAAGGTCGAGCTGCGCCGCGCCTGGGAGCAGGCCCTCGGCGAGGCCCGCTGGAGCGTTCTCGGTTGGCCGGAGGCCTATGGCGGCCGCGGCGCGAGCATCGCCCAGCAAGTGATCTTCGCCGAGGAATATGCGCGCGCCAAAGGACCGCCGCGCGTCGGTCACCTCGGCGTCGAACTGCTCGGCCCCACGCTGATCGCGCTCGGCACCGAAGCCCAGAAGCAGAAATTCCTGCCCGACATCGCCAAAGGCGCCGCCGTCTGGTGCCAGGGCTATTCCGAACCCGGCGCGGGTTCCGACCTCGCCAACGTGAAGACCAAGGCCTGGCGGGAGGGCGACCGCTACCGCATCGAGGGCCAGAAGATCTGGACCTCAATGGGCGCCATCGCCGACTGGTGCTTCGTGCTGACGCGGACCGAGCCCGGCAGCGCGGGACCCAAGGGGTTGTCGTTCCTGCTCGCGCCCATGCGCCAGTCCGGCGTCGAGGCTCGTCCGATCCGCCAGATGACCGGCGAGGCGGAGTTCGCCGAGGTCTTTTTCGACGGCGCAGAGGCCCTGGAAGCTGATCGCGTCGGCGCCGAGGGCGAGGGTTGGAAGGTGGCCATGGCGCTGCTCGGCTTTGAGCGGGGCGTCTCGACGCTCGCCCAGCAGATGCAGTTCCGCAACGAGCTGGATGAGATCGTCAGCATCGCGAAGGCCAACGGCAAGGCGCGCGATCCGGTCATGCGCCAGAAGCTCGCCCAGGCGCACGCCGGCCTGAAGATCATGCGCTACAACGCGCTGCGGATGCTGGCGAGCGCGGAGAGCGGAGCCCTCAGTCCGGAGGCCTATACCTACAAGCTCTACTGGTCTCAGTGGCATCGCGACCTCGGCGAATTGGCCATGGACGTGCTGGGACAAGACGGCGAACTCGCCTTGGCGGACGGACGCCTGCCCAGTCTTCCGAACATGTATCTCATGTCGCGCGCAGACACGATTTACGCCGGGACCAACGAGATCCAGCGCAACATCATCTCAGAGCGCGCGCTGGGCCTGCCGCGGGAGCCGCGCGGATCATGATCGAGCCGTTGGGCCGCTGGCCCCTGACAATTCCTGCCGCCGCCCAGGCCGCTGCAGAGCGATGGCCGCAGGCCTGCGCCCTGATCGAAGGTGAGCGCCGCTGGACCTTCGCCGAGCTCTGGTCCGACATCCGCGCCTGCGCCTCGGCCTGTCGAGCGAGTGGCGTGGCGCGCGGCGATCGCGTTGCGATCTGGGCTCCCAACGGGCGCGAGTGGATCCTCGCCGCCGCCGGCGCACAGTGCCTCGGCGCGACGATCGTGCCTCTGAACACTCGGTTCAAGGGCCGCGAGGCCGGCGACCTCTTGCGCCGGGCGCGTGTCTCGGTCCTGTTCAGCGTCGGGACGTTTCTCGGGACCGATTACGCCGCCCTGCTGGCCGACGAAGCGCTGCCCGATCTGCGCCAGCGGGTTCTGCTCGACGAGATCGACGCCTTTCTGGCGCGCGGGTGCGGCGCCGCCGACCCCGAGGTTACGGCAGCCCTCCAGGCGCTGAGCCCCGACGACGTCAGCGACATCATCTTCACCTCTGGCACGACCGGCGCCCCGAAAGGCGTGCTCACGGCGCATCGGCAGGTGACCCAGATCTTCGGCGACTGGGCCCGTCGCGTCGACCTGCGCGAGGGCGACCGCTATCTCATCGTCAACCCGTTCTTCCACACCTTCGGTTACAAGGCCGGCTGGGTGGCCTGCCTGCTCTTGGGCGCCACCATCGTGCCCCTCCCGCTATTCGACGTCGCCGAGCTGGTTCGCCAGATCGAGCACAATCGGATCAGTTTCCTGCCGGGGCCGCCGACGATCTATCAGGCGCTGCTGGCCGAGCTTGCAGGGGGCAAGCCGCGAGATTTCTCGTCGTTGCGCGTCGCCGTCACCGGCGCCGCGCCGGTTCCGCCGGTCCTGGTCGAACGCATGCGCGCCGAGCTCGGCCTGCAAAACGTGGTCAACGGCTACGGCATGACCGAGTGTGGCGCGATCAGCATGACACGCCAGGGCGACGGGGCGGAGACCGTGGCCAACACCTGCGGCTGCCCTCTCCCTGGGATGGAGATCCGCTGCGTCGACGACGCCGGACTGGAGGTCCCCAACGGCCAGACTGGCGAAATCCTCGTGCGTAGCGCGGGCGTGATGCTCGGCTATCTCGACGACCCGGCCGCGACCGCCGAAGCCGTCGATGCCGAGGGCTGGCTGCACACCGGCGACGTCGGCACGCTCGACGCCGCGGGGTACCTGCGGATCACCGACCGCAAGAAGGACATGTTCATCTCGGGTGGCTTCAACTGCTATCCGGCCGAGATCGAAAAACTGCTGAGCGCGCACCCCGCCATCGAAACCGCCGCCGTGGTCGGCGTGCCGGATGAACGGCTCGGCGAGATCGGCAAGGCCTATGTGGTTCTGCGGCCTGGGATAGCCGCCGATTCTGCGGACATCATCGCTTGGGCTCGGCGCAACATGGCCAACTACAAGGTCCCCAAGCTGGTGGAGGTCGTCCCCGATTTGCCGCGCAACGCCGGGGGGAAGGTGCTGAGGACGGAGCTCAGGCGCCGCACATCGTTCGACGCCTGACGCCTGTTCGGCACGGCAGTCCGGCGAAGCGAAATGCGTGGCGCGATGCCGACTTCTGTCGCATATTCCTATTCAGGAGAATGATGAGCGGAGGAATGCGTTGTCTGGCACTATCGATATAACGCAAATGGCCGGCCGCTCCCTAGGGCACGTCGCGCTGCATTACGGTCCAGCCGAGGAAGGCCCGCTGGCTGCGCGGCTGCTGAAAACGCTCGGCTTCGTCGAAACCCAGGACCTGCCGCTGCCGGACGGACACTTCTACCGTTTTGTGGTGGACCCCAAGCATCAGGCGCGCGGCGACGGCATCGTCTATCTGTCGACCGTTCCGGACCCGCAGCGTCAGCTCACCGAGGCCATCCGCGGGGCGCTTAAGGTTGGCACGACCGATGAACACCCCGCCGTCGCCGGCATGCGGGCCGGCATGGCGGCGGATCCGGAGATGACCTTCCACCTGGGCGTCCTCCTGGACTCTCTGGAGGATCTCGAGCGGGTGGTGCAGGACGTCCGCCGATTGGCCGAGACGGACCCCGCCTTCAAAGGTCGTGTGAAAGTCATCCTGAACCGGGCGCGGCGCGGCGATCCCGAGGTGGATGCGCGGCTCGACGCCTCTCCTATCTACGGCGACGTCGAGCGCTACGCCTATGGCCGCAACGGCGTGCAGGCCTTCGTCGAGACCGACCTGCTGCGCAGCGGGTTGCTCGGGGAATCTCTGGTCCTTGAGCTCGACTATGTCTTCCCCGGCCGGACCGACCACATTCTGTCCGCAGTGGAAATCTGAAGCGCGGGCGAGCGCCTGCGGCCCAGCTCCGCGGCGTCCAAGGAGAAGAGAATGGTTAGGGAAGAAGAAGTGTTCAGCCGCGGCGTGGCGGTGATCACCGGGGCGGGGGCCGGCATCGGCTCGGGCCTGGCGCGCCGTGTCGGCGAGCTTGGCATGCATGTGGTCGTGACCGACATCTCCGAGGCGCGCGCGGCAAGCGTCGCTGCGGAGATCCAATCCAAAGGCGGCAGCGCCGAGGCGCGCGTCGTCGATGTCTCCAAGCCGGCCGAGCTCGATCGGCTGGCGGCCGACGTCTTCGACCGACACGGCGCCGTGCGGCTGTTGGTCAACAATGCGGGCATCGAGACGATCGGATTCGTCTGGGAAATTCCCATCGAGCGGTGGGAGGCGACCCTCAACATCAACATCCACGGTGCGGTGCACGGGGTGCGGGCCTTCGTCCCCCACATGCTGAAGGCAGGCCAGGAATGCTGGCTCGCCAACCTGTCCTCAATCGGCGCCTTCAGCACCATGCCGACGCAGACCGCCTACATCATGTCGAAGCACGCAGTGCAGGCGTTCACGGAGTGCCTGTACCTGGAGATGTCCCTGGCGAAGGCGCCAATTCACGTCAGCTCGGTGATCCCGGGCATGCTCAAGACCAGCATTTTCGACGCCGAGGCGGGGACTGGCGAACCTGACAGCGCACAACGCCACCGCGCCGCGATGCGCGAGAGCATGGCGGCCTATGGGATGGACCTCGAGGAGGGCTGCCGCCGGATCATCGCGCAGATCGCCGCGGGCGAGTTCTGGGTCTCCACCCAGCCCGAGATGACCCGGGAAATGACCGCCGCCCGCATCGACTTCCTGCGCGACCAGATCCCACCGCAGCTCGGCGAGCAGGCGCGCCAACTGCTGGGCGCCTGAGCTTCGGTCAACCGACATCGGCGCGTGTGCGCGCCGATCTGCCGACAGCTTGGAGCGAATGGACACGCAACGCACAGTTCTGGTGACCGGCGCGGCTTCCGGAATCGGCGAGGCCACGCGGCGGCGGCTCGAACAGCAAGGCTGCCGCGTTATCGGCGTCGATCTCCGCGACGCTGAAATCATAGCTGATCTGTCGTCGGCGAGCGGACGACAGGCGATGCTCGAGGCCGCGGCGGTGCTCGCCGCTGACGGCCTAGACGGCGTGGTCGCTGCAGCGGGCGTCGCAGCGCCCGAGCCGCTGACGCTGGCGGTCAACTACTTCGGCGCGGTGGCCACGCTCGAGGGTCTTCGTCCGCTGCTGGCCCGCTCCGCGCGTCCGCGGGCGGTCGCCATCTGCTCCACGGCCGCGCTGCTGCCGCATGACCCTACGGCGCAAGACGCGTGTCTGGCTGGCGATGAACCCGGCGCCCTGGCCGCCATCGGCCGGCGCGCCGACCTCGCCTACATGACTTCCAAGCGCGCCCTGTGTCTGTGGGTCCGCCGCTCCGCCGTCGCCGCGCGCTGGGCTGGCGCTGGCATCCTGCTCAACGGCGTCGGCCCGGGAGTGGTGGAGACAGCCATGACCGCGCCCCTGTTGGCGGACCCGCTGATGCGCGAGGCCATCGCCGCTTCCAACCCGATGGCAGTGACAGGTTTCGCTGGACCGGAGGAGATCGCCGAGCTTGTCGGCTTCCTGGCGGGTTTCGAAGGTCACTACCTGCTCGGTCAGATCATCTTCAGCGACGGCGGATCCGACGCTCTGCTTCGGCCGGACGCCTTCTGAGCTCGGGGCCCACGCGGTCTGCGCGCGCCATTGACGCTCAAGAATACGCGAGCCGCGGGTTATGATCGCTATCAGTCACTACGCGCGTCGTTCATGTCGACTTTTTCTGCGCGAACTCTAGATTTGCCCTTGTCACCCGAGGCCTGCGCAGACAAATGTCCACTTGTGGCGGATCGCGGAGGAACCTCATGACGGCTCACGTAAACTTTGCGGTCGACGGCGAGCGCGGCCTGCCCATCCAGGAGCACGAACTGTTGCGCGCCGCGCTCGAGGACGCGAACCTCCCGACGCTGCTAATGGTCTACGTGCAGTTCACCCACGACGAGGCGATGCTGGACCGGTTCCAGCCATTCATCGCCTCGCCCTTTTCGCCGGACCAGAAGGCGCCGCCTCCCGAACTCGAAGCGGAGTTGAAGGAGCGGCTGTTCGCACTTCTTACTCAGTCACCGCCGCCCAAGCCGCAGCCGCTTCCGACGGACCTGATGCGCAAGATGATGAGCGTCAGCGTCGCCGAGCCGGTCGAGCAGGAGTTTGTTCCGCTGCTCCTGGAGCAGATGGGCTTCCAGCTGGCTGCGCCGCGAGTGGCCAACCCGGAGCGGCCGCGGCCGCCTGCGGGGTTCAAGGTGTTGATCATCGGCGCCGGCCTCACCGGCATCGTCGCGTCGGTCAAGCTGGCCGAGGCGGGCTATGATCACGTCCTCGTCGAGAAGAACCCGGACGTCGGCGGCACCTGGTATGAGAACCGCTATCCGGGCGTCGGCGTAGACACGCCGAGCCACTTTTACTCCTATTCCTTCGAGATCAATCCCGAGTGGAGCCACTACTATCCGAAGGGCAGCGAGATGCAGGAATATTTCCTGCGCGTCGCGGACAAGTATAAAATTCGTGAGCGGACCATCTTCAATACGAAGGTCATCGCCTGCGTCTATGACGACGCCCGCGGCGTCTGGAAGGTGACCACCCGTTCGGCCGATGGCGAGGAGCGTAGTCTCGAAGCCAATGCCGTGATCAACGCCCACGGCCCGCTCAACCGCTGGCAGTTGCCGAATATCCCCGGACTTGCGGACTTCGCGGGTCCTGCCATGCACACCGCCGCCTGGGACGAGACTGTCGACCTGCACGACAAGAAGGTCGTCATGATCGGCACCGGCGCAAGCGGCATCCAGCTCGCGCCGGCAATTGGATCACAGGTCAAGCAGTTGACCATATTCCAGCGCTCACGCCATTGGGTGATCCGCAACCCTGAAATCAGCAAGCTCGTCACCGAGCAGGAGAAGTTCGCGCTTCGGCGGATCCCCAGCTACAAGGAATGGTTCCGGTTCCGGGTCTACTGGTTTGCCGCGGACGGCCTGTTCATCAACGTGCTGAAGGATCCGAACTGGCCGAATTCGGAGGTTTCCGTCTCCGCGCACAACGAGGCGATGCGTCAATGGTCGCTGGCCTATCTCGAGAACAAGATGGCCGATCGGCCGGACCTGCTCGAAAAGCTGATGCCGGACCATCCGATCTTCTCCAAGCGCATCCTCCTCGATGACGGTTGGTATGACGCCCTGAAGCGCGACAACGTCACGCTCGAGAACCGCAGGATCGAGCATATTGAAGCTGACGCGGTCGTGCTCGAGGACGGAACCCGCATCGAAGCCGACGTCCTGGCGCTGGCGACCGGTTTCAACGTCGCCAAGATGCTGGGCCCGCTGACGGTGATCGGCCGCGAGGGCGCGAACCTCAGCAAGATCTGGGGTGAAGACGATCCCCGGTCCTACCTGGGCGTCACCGTGCCTGGCTTCCCGAGCTTCTTCCTGACGGTCGGCCCGAACAGCGCGCCCAATCACGCCGCGGGACAGAACCTGCTTTCCGAGGCGCAGATCCACTACATCATAGAATGTCTCGATGAGGTTGTCGCCCATGGCGCCAAGTCCATAGAGGTGCGAAGGGACGTCTTCGCCGATTGGAACGAACAGATCGACCGGCGCATGCAGGAGATGATCTGGACGCATCCGAAGGCCAACAGCTACTACAACAACAGCCGAGGTCGGAATTTCATGTCCTGGCCTTACCGGCTGGTGGACTACTGGAACGCGACGCGTCAGCCGGACTTCGACGCCTTCCTGTTGCACAAATAACGCCGAACTCGCTCAGGGAGACGCTGATGCCCCTAGATCCTCAAATTGCGGCGATGCTGCCGCCGGCGGACGCCTGGCCGGGCGCGGCGAACATGTCTGTCGAACAACTGCGCGAATCTGTACGCGCGTTCAGCACCATGGCCGGGCCCCTCCCCGTTCCGCTCGCCGGCGTGCGCGATCAAACCGTTCCCGGACCGGCCGGGCCGCTGGGCGTGCGCATCTACACGCCGGTGGGCGAGGGTCCGCATCCGCTGATCGTCTATTTCCACGGTGGCGGTTACGTCACGGGCGACCTCGACACCCAGGACATGATCGCGCGCGCGCTGTGCGCCGGCGCCGGCGCCCTGACCGTGTCGGTGGACTATCGGCTGGCGCCAGAACACCCCTTCCCAGCCGCGCCCGAGGACGCCTATGCGGCCTTCCGGTGGGCGGCCGCGGAGGCCCAGGCTCTCGGCGCCGATCCGCAACGGCTGGTGCTGGCGGGCGACAGCGCCGGCGCCAATCTCGCCGCCGCCGTCGCGCTGATGGCGCGGGAGGATGGCGGGCCGCAGGCGCGGGCGCAGTTGTTGTTCTACGGATCAGCGAACTATCCGGACGACATGACGCCCTCAGCTCGCGAATTCGCCGACGGGCCGATCCTGACGGGATCCGACGTCGCGTACTTCTGGGCGCAATATTTGCGCGATCCGCAGGCTGAGCGTGATGACTTCCGGGCCTCGCCATACCGGGCTCCGCGGCATGATGGGCTGCCCTCGGCATTTGTTGCATCCGCCGAGTGCGATCCATCACGGGACGACGCGGAGCGCTATGGCCGCAAACTCGCGGACGCAGGCGTGGCCGTGCAAATCAAACGCTACGCCGGCATGCCGCATGGCTTCGTCTCCTGGCTTGGCGTGGTGCCCGCCGCGCAGCAAGCGGTCGACGACGCATGCGCCTTCCTGGCGGCGCGTTCCTGAGCTTGGCGCGGAGAGCCCGCCTACCGGGATCGTCTACAAGAACACAGGACCGCATCTTCAGGCCCTGATGTTCAGCGCCGCCGGACGCCAATGGCGCCGGCGAAGGCCGGCGCGCGCTTCGCGGGACCCAAACGCGTGATGCGTAATATATCTGCCTCGGTACTGCGCATAATGCGTACTGGTATCGCTACCTCTTGTGGCTTTCATCGCGGGTGGTATAAATGACGGCAACGACCGTTCGGGAGTTGGCGCAAATGCCCGACGCCACCAGCCTCGCTCAATCTCGCCAGCCGGAGCTTTCGGGCGCGGCTTCCTGCTCCCCGTTTCTGGAGCTCTAGCATGAGCAAAGCGGCGGAGTATCGTAGACGCGCGAAGGATGAAGAAGCCCTGGCGGGGCTCATGTCGCGCCACGACTATCGGGATTATTTCCTCGATCTGGCCCGGCAGTGGAAAGCGCGGGCGGCCGCCGTCGAGCTCGAAGAGGCGACCCTCGGCGATCATCCTTCAGAGGCAAGCTGCTCACCTATGTCGGCCGCGCCGCAAGCCCCCGATGCGCGTGCCGGCCGCCTCGATTTGGTTTTCTGATAGGCCAGTCGGCAGGCGCTGGGCCCGAGTCGAGCCCGGCTCCTTGGCGGCCTCCGAGCGTGAACGCTCGCATGATGATGAACGAGCTCTTTGCAGAGCTGCGTATCGATCGATCAGGGCTATTTGGCGGGCGTTCGCCACCCGAAACGCTCGCCCGCCGTCGGCTAAGCTTCGACGATATCCAGGAAGGGCGGACGCTCCCCCCCGCCATGCACTTCGAGCGCGGCGCCGGTGATGTAAGACGCTCGTGAGGAAGCCAGGAACAGCACCGCCTCAGCGACTTCATCGGCCGTTCCCAGTCGCTTCGCCGCGATGTTGGCGCCGATCGCCGCTTGCGCGGCCTCATCGCCATAGGTCATTTCGGCGGCCTCGGTCTGCACATAGCCCACGACCACGGCGTTCATCCTGACCGCTGGACCCCATTCGTGCGCAAGGCTGCGCGTCAGGGCGAGAACCCCGGCCTTGGCCGCTGCATAGACCGCCGTGCCCGGGGACGGGCGAAGCGCCGAAACACTGGAGATGTTGACGATCGCTCCCCCGTGCGCCTGAAGGTGGCGATACGCCGCCTGCGAGACGTAGAGCGGGGCCAAGAGGTTCAGCGCGACGACGCTCTCGGAAAACCGTGGCGAAGCCGTGGCGGCCTCGGCCTGCGGCGAACCGCCGGCGTTGTTAACGACGATATCGAGACGCCCAAGACGATCGACGATCTCGTCCATCATCGTTTGAACCGCCGCAGGATCACGCACGTCGCAGGCGACGAATTGGATCTCGTCCGGAAGCTCCGCGGGGCTGCGACCGCAGACCACCACGGAGGCTCCAGCCGCGGCCAATCGCCGAGCGATGGCCCGGCCAATTCCTCGGCTCCCCCCCGTCACCAGCGCGACCTTACCTGCCAACTCGCCGCTCATCCGCTTCCTACCGCCGCGCAAATGGCAAAACGCCTACGCATGTTTATAATGATTGGAGTCCAAATGGCTAGCTTGCGTATATCAGACGGTTCAGAAAGCCCTGATTTCCTATGACCCCTCCCACCTCCGCTTCGCCGGCCACGCAACGGGCGGGGGCTTCATTCGAACGCAAGCTGCGCACACGGGACGCCATCGTCTCCGCCGCCGCCCAGGCGCTCGCCGAGCGCGGCCTGCCCGCTCTGACCGTGGGGGATATCCTCGAGCTGGCCGGCGTGGCGCGGGCCACCTTTTACGCGCACTTCAGCGACAAGCATGACGTGACGCGGGAGGTGGTCGCGCTCATGTGGCGTCGGGCGGCCTCGCGCTATGCGAACTTCGCCGCGGCGCCCCGTCATACGGAGGCGAGCGTGCGGGCGTGGATGGACGAACTCGCCCACAGCTGGCGCGACCATCACGAGGAGGTGGTCGCCCTGCTCCGCGGAGCGCCGGCGGAATTGATCCAGGCGAGTGACGGCTATCTCGACGAGTTCGCCGCGGTCCTGGTGGACGACGGACGGCACTGGCGCTGTCCGCCGCCGGAAGCCAAGCTCCGAGCCGCTCTGCTCATCGTACAGCTGGAGCGTGCGATGCTGGACCTCTGCCGAGGCGCCTGGCAGGTCCCGGAGGAAGCTCTTCTCGACACTCTCAGCAAGCTTTGGCTGCAGGCTCTCTGCGCGCCTTAGCTGGCTGTGCTTTCAAGCTCGAGCGGGCGCCGTTCGGTAATCCTGGCGACGCTGGCCTCGTACTTGATGTTATGCACGGAAATGGACGTCTCCACCCCCCGCACGCCATCCAGCAGGCGGATGCGGTCGGCGACCAGTTCGTGCACCTGCTGCACCGTGGAAAACAGGCCCATCGCCAGCAGGCTATAGCGCCCCAGCAGGACGATGACGCAATTGATTTCGGGCATCTCCGAAAGCTGTCGCGCGAGGCCCGCGACCCGTCGCGGATCGGCGTGGATGCCCATCATCACCAGGTTGGGCGAACCCGCCATCCGGAAGCCGGTGACCACGGTAAATTGGATCAGGCCCTCGGACTGCAGGCGTTTGATGCGCGTGCGGATGGTGCCTTCGGTAACGCCGAGCTCACCGGCGATATGTCGGTTCGAGACCCGTGCATCGTGCGACAGCCGCTCGATGATCTGCCGATCCAGCTTGTCCAGGCGGTTGGCGTTCACAGCGGGGCCACATTGAATTCGAACTTCATGATGTCGGCGGCGATCCCGAGCGCCAGGGCAGAGACGCCCTCGATCTCCGCCACGTGGTTGGTCAGGAAGAGGTTGACCTCGGTGAAATCCCGGAGCGCCACCAGTAATTCCAGATCGTGGGCGCCGTTCATGACGCTGACGCTGAGCACCTCCGGAAGCGCGGCCAGATCCAGCCCGACATCGCTCACCTTACGCCCCTGAACCTGCACGCCAACCGCCGCGATCACATTGTAGCCGTGAGCGGAAAAGTCCGTGACCGCAACGACCCGCATAGCCCGCCCGTCCTCCAGGCGCCGCAGCCGCGAAGAGACCGTGGCCGCGGTGACGCAAAGCCTCTCAGCAATCTCCTGGTTCGTCGCGCGCGGATTGGAACGCAAGAATTCGACGATCTTCCCGTCCAGTTCGTCCTGCCCGGGACCGGGCGGAACCTTGCCGCTTCTGATTTTCATACGCCCCCCGAAGCGCGCCGCGGGCGGCCACGCCCGACCACTGAACTTGGCGACCATTACGCATCGTCGCAATGAACGTTGACGGTAGGTCGCGATTCGCGCATCTGCAATCGGCAAAATGCACGCGATTGCACATCTTTAGCGCACCAATTCGGACGCGGATGCAACGGCGAACTCAGCGAATACGCTCGAGGTGAAGCCCGGCAGTGCGAACTGCCGGGCTTGGACGCACCCCGGGCGGCTTTACGCCGCGATGCGCAGGGGGGAAACCGGGGCCTCGGGCGGGTAGATCAGCGGCGCGCCGATGTCGTAAGCGGCATGGAGCGTCCCGATGAAGACAGGATCGTGCAGCGGATCGCTGGGCAGGTCGATCTGGACACCCTTCGAGCGAACATCCTTGACCAGTGTATCGAAGACCCGGTCCAGTGTCAGGTCGTCGCTGTGGTCCATGTTCTTCTTGAGCTCAGCCAGATCCTCGAAGACTTCGGCGGACCAGTGGACGAGGAAGCGCAGGTCGTCCGTGTGGTAGCGGGCGATGACGGCGTCGCCGGTCCTCACCACCCAATGATCGGCGCTGGCGGGATCGCCGGCGAAGACGCTGTCGAAGGCGAGACCCTTCGGGAACTGCTGGTCGAGCGGGCCATTGGCCTCGCCACGGTGCATCATCATCTCGTTCTGCACGAGAATGCCGCGGTTGTAGACCGGCGGAGCCAGCCGCTTAGGGGCCGCGCGCGGGCCCTCCGGCCAATAGGTGAAGCCGCTGTTGGGGTCATGCGACCACCAGGTGATCACCTGAGCCATCTTGATCAGGTATTCGCGGAACAGGCCGGACTTGCCCATGACGCTGCAGAGCCAGGTCGGCGAGTTTTCATAACGCACGCCGCGGAAGCTCGGGCTGTCGAGATGCCCGGGGTCGGTATTGGCGCAAGGGCCGTTCACGTTGAACAGCATTTGCGTCGGCTTGGCGTACTGGGCGCCCCAGTAACTCTTTGCAAGGTCGATGAAATTTTGATTGTAGAAGCAGTCTGAAATTTCAGGGAACATGCAGGTCGAGTAGTTCCCGTACCAGTTTCGAAAGGTGGGCGTCAGGAACATGTCCAGTGTCGGCGTGAAGCCTTCCGGGAAGGAGCCCGACATGGTGGCGATCAGCTCCTCCACCGACGCGAAATGGTGCGAGATGATCAGCTTGTGCGGGCCTGACGTCCGCACGACGTCGAGCAGCCGCCGCAGCTGATCTTCACTGTATGGCCGATCGATTTCCCGCGGCGGCGCCGCCGGCCGCAGAACCCGGGCCAATTCGTCCTTCTGAGCGTCGGTTAGCATCATCCACTCCTTAAATTCTTGCGCGCGCGAAACCCGACGATCGAGGCGACTCGCCGCCACAAGCGGCGCGCGATCGCCTTTTGCGTAAACCATAGACCCGAGTGCACGTGCTTACGTTGACACCAATAGCAATATTCCGCTATTTGCGTAATTTGAAAAATGAGAAATCGACCGGTGGCCAGGCCCACTCGCGGTCACGATCGCCAAGGCAGGAGCGCGGAAATCGTTCGATCGCGCCCTCATCCTGGGCGGCCGGAGCACCCGGCGATGACTCCGCGGTCGGTGCGCCCCCACCCTTTGGCTACAGGCACGCCGCTGCGTCATCCCCCGGAGTGCGCTGCGGAGCTTTCTTTCGGCTTACGCCTCTTCCGGGGCGAACTGCGCCACGTCGACCCATTCGGCCCCGGTGAGCGCCGCCAGGCGATGCGGCTCGAGCCGCACCGCGGTGTGCGGCGCGCCGCCGGAAGGGAACACTTCGGCGAAGGCCTGAAGCGAAACGTCGCAATAGATGGCGAGGTCGCGAAGGAGCCCGAACGGACACACGCCGCCGACCGGATGGCCGGTCGCGCGCTCTACCGCTGCAGGATCCAGCATTCGCGGTTTTACGCCGAACCGCTGCCTGAACTTGCGATTGTCGAGCCGGGCGTCGCCGCGCATCACCAGGATCACGATCTGATCGTCGATCTGCAGCGTGAGGCTTTTCGCGATCTGACCTGGGGCGACGTCCAGAGCCGCTGCCGCGGCCTGGACGGTGGCCAGGCTGGCGTCGACCTCGAGCACCTCGATCTCGGGCGCATGGACGGCGAAGTAGGCTTGAACGGAGGCGAGGCTCAATGGAGATCCTTAATGCAGGGTGCGGCCGCTGACCACGACGGCGAAACCGCACCGGGCCAATTCCAGTGAGATGACCCGCCCGATGCCGCGGGTCGCGCCGGTGACCACGGCCGTCTTCATCGCCATGGGGAGGATGCTCCTGGGGGTCAGGCTGGCAGGTCGGGAACCCAGGCCACGCCGTTGATGTGCGCCCCGCCGTCGACGAACAGGGTGTTGCCGGTCACGTAGCGGGCGTCTTCGCTGGCTAGGAACAGGGCGACCCCGCCGATGTCGGTCTCGGGATCGCCCATGCGGCCCATGGGATTGGCCGCGGCAGTCTCGGCGGCGACCTCAGGCTGCAGCTCGGCGAAGTGGCGATAGGCCGAAGAGGCGGCCGCCGGGCAGATGACGTTGGCGCAGATTCCGAGGCCCGCCCACTCGCGCGCCGCGCTGCGCGTCAGGGTGCGAAGCGCCTCCTTGCCGACGTTGTAGTCGGCCGTGCCCATGTGGGCGTTCACCCCGTTCAACGAGCAGATGTTGACGATCCGCCCCCAGGCCCGGGCGCGCATGTGCGGAAAGGCCGCCGCCATCGACCATCTGGCGGCCCAGAAGTTGATCCGGAAGGAGTCCTCGAACCAGCCGTCGTCCATATTCTCGATGCGCTGGAGACCGCGGCCGCGGTAGGCGTTGTTGACGAGGATGTCGATCGAGCCGAACTGCTCAAGGCTCGCGGCGACCATCGCCTCGACGGCGGACCGGTCGGTCACGTCGCAGCGGAAAAACGCCGCCCGGCAGCCCTGGCCTTGCAGCTCCTCGGCGGTCGCCCGCCCCGTCTCTGCGTTGAACTCCGCCACGAGCACCGCCGCGCCCTCCGCCGCGAGGCGACGGGCTATGCCACGGCCGATGCCATCGCCAGCCCCGGTGATCACCGCCGCGCGGCCCGCGAGCCTTCCCTGCGTCATGGCGCGGTTCCTCAAGTGTGTCTTTTCGCCCGCGAAGTCTCGCCGGGCGGACCGTCATGGCGAAATCCCCGCTCCGGCGGATGAGGGATTTTAATGCAACGCCGGGTGTATTACGCAAGCGATTTATCGAGACCCGCATCGCCCGGGACGGAGACGTCTACGTCATCAACGGCCGCAAGTGGTGGTCTTCCGGCGTGCTCGATCCGCGCTGCAAGGCGGCCATTCTGACAGGGAAGACCCAATCAAGCGCGCTGGGGGGCTCCGTCGGTGCGCCAGCTGGTCACCTGGTCCATCGCCTTCGACCACCCATAAGTATCCGACTCCGCGCCCTGCGGCGCCAGTCGCGAGGGCCAGGAGCGTTCCAGCTTAGGCTTGGCGGTCGCCACGGCTGATCATCCGCAGCCTCAAAGGCCGTCGGCGCTGGTGGCCGGATGGGAAGTGGCCGGCGGCTCACGTCGCGGGAACGCCGTCGTACCGTCGAGGCTCATGACCTGGAGATTGGCGTGCCAGGGGTAATGCATGCTGAACGCCACCAAACCGGTGCGTTCCGCCGCCGGAAGGTGACACATCGCGAGCACCGTTTCCGCCAAGTATTCGACGTCTTCGGTGGGATAGCCTTCCGGAATGAACATGTCGGCGCCGGGCGTGCGGATGGCGGTCGAGGGGCCGACGACATTTGCCGCGATGTTGTGATCGACCATCTCCGCCGCTAGCGCCTGGGTGAACCGGTGGATCCCTGCCTTGACGGCGGCGTAGGCGGCGTCTCCGCCCATTCTGGCGTAATCGCCATAGGGGCGGACCGGAGGATAGGCGACGACGGAGCCGATGTTGACGATCCAGCCCGCACCCCGCTTGCGCATGTGCGGGATCGCCGCCTGCGCCAGGCGAAATGGCGCACGCAGATGATGCGTCACCATCCGGTCAAAGCTCGTCAGCGTCATGTCCTCGACGCGAGCGTGCTCAACCAAGCCGGCGTTGTTGACGAGAATGTCCAGCCCGCCTGCGGCCTCCGCCGCGCGATCGATCAGACCGTCGCGCTCAGCGTCGTTCTCAAGATCGGCGGCGATCGCAATGGCCTTGCCGCCGCCAGCCTCGATGAGCGCAACGGTCTCCTCCAGGGTGCCCGGCATGAGCTGGTTCTGGCCAGACCGCGTGATCGGGACGGGCGCCCCGGCGGAACGCCCCGTTACGATGACGGTCGCGCCGGCGGACGCCAGCCGCTGTGCGACGGCGCGACCGATCCCTCGGCTGCTTCCGGTCACCAAAGCCACTTTGCCGGCGAGTTTCTGCTCGGTGTCCATGTTCACTCCATTCGCCGGCGCGGGCCGGGCCGTCAGCAAGACCGCGCGCTCGGCGCGAAAAATCTCGCCCGCGCGATCCTGCGCGATCTAATCGACGACAAAAAACTCGGGCGGGCGGCGCGCCGCGATCGTCTCGCATCGCGCGGTGAAGCCCGGATCGAACGCTTCCGGCTGAGGGATAATCCAGTATTCGCCGCGCTCGATGGCGTCGAACACGAGCGGAGCGAACTCGTCCCCGGTCAGGCCGTGCTGCTCCAACAGATCAACCATCGCCTTGTGGAACTTGTCGGCGACCCCGGCGGGCGGCTCGCGAAAGATCCCGGACTTCACTGGCCCTGGGGCCAGCAGCGACACTTCGATCGGCGCTTTGAGCATCTTCAGTTCGCCGGCCAGGCATTCCGTGAGCGCGACCGTCGCAAACTTGGTCACCGAATAGGTCGCCATGAGCGGCGACGGCAGGAAGCCGCCGATAGAGGCGGTGTTGATGATCCGGGCCGGGCGCTGTGCGGCGATCAGCCGGGGAACAAAGGCGCGCAGCCCGTTCAGGATGCCATTAATGTTGACGTCGAGCGACTGCCGCCAGCGATCGACCGGGATCTCCCAGCAGAAGCCGGTCGACAGCACCCCCGCATTATTGAACAGCAGGTCGATCTGCCCGTGCTTGGAATAGGCCGCGTCCGCAAGTGCCTCGCAGGAGGACAGGCTGGAGACATCGGTCTTCACCGCCAGCGCCGCCTCGCCGATGCCTTCCGCCACGGCGCGAACACCTGCCTCGTCCCAGTCGGCCAGGACGACTTCCATGCCTCGGCGCGCAGCTTCGCGGGCGATGCCGGCGCCGATGCCGCCAGCGGCGCCGGTGATTACAGCGACCTTTTTCATCACTGCGTCTCGATGACGGCGATCGGGGTGCGAACCTCGGCGTCCTGGCCTTCGGCCAGCAGGATTTCGCTGAGAACACCGCTCGCCGGAGCTTCAAGCTCCTGCACGGATTTCGCCGTTTCGATCTCCACCAGCGGCTCGCCCGCGCCCACGGCGTCGCCTACGGACTTCATCCAGCGGACGATCGTCCCCTCGTTCATGCCCGTGCCCCACTTGGGCATGACAACCTTGACCTTCATTCGCGCGTTCTTTCCCGGCTTTATAGCAGACTGCGCGCCGCTGCGCCGATTGACGCCCGGCTCGGATAGAGCGGCTTTTCCAGCGGCGGACTGAAGGGGATGGGGATATCGGGGGTGACCACCCTCCGGATCGGCGCCTTCAGCAGCTTGAAGCCTTCCTCGGCGACGATGGCCGCGATCTCGGCCGCCGCCCCGCAGGTCCGGTGCGCATAGTCGGCGATAACGATGCGGCCGGTCTTGCCCAGCGACTCCATGATGGCGTCTACGTCCATCGGCACTAGCGTGCGCAGGTCGAGAACTTCGACGCTGATCCCGTCGGCCTCGAGGTCCTTGGCCGCCGCCAGGGACGGCTTGAGGCAACCCGCCACCGAGACGATGGTGACGTCAGTTCCCTCGCGACGGACCGCGGCCTTGCCGATCGGAACTATGAAGTCGGGATCGGTCGGCACCTCCTCGCGCATGGCCCAGAGGTCATTGTCCTCGAACACCAACACGGGATCGTCGTCACGGATCGCGGCCTTCAGGAGGCCCTTCGCATCGCTCGGCGTCGCCGGCACGACCACCTTCAGGCCGGGCTGGTTCATGAACATTGGATACGGCCGATCCGAATGCTGCGCGGCGTTGGCCTGATTGTGCCACATTGAGGCGCGGAACACGACGGGCACCGTCACCTGGCCGCCGGTCATGTAGCGCAGCTTGGCCGCCTGGTTGATGATCGGATCAGAGGCCAGGTAGACGAAGCTGGCGATGGTCAGGTCGACGATCGGCCGAAGCCCGGTCATCGCCGCGCCGACCGCCATCCCGGCGAAGCCGTTCTCCGAGATCGGCGCGCTGCGGATCCGCTTGCTGTCGACGTCCCCGTAGGCGCCGCCGGCGGCGTAGAGCGAAATGTCCTCGCCGATCATGATGACGCGTGCGTCGCGCGCCATCTCTTCCCGCTGCGCGAGGCCGAGGGCGTCGAGGTAGGTGATCCGTTGGGTCTCTTGCTGGCTCATGCCGGGACGACGCCTTGCTTGCGGGTGGCGATCGGGGACGCGAAGACGAAGTCGAACGCCTCGGCCGGCTCCGGCAGGGGGCTATCCTTGGCGAAGGCGACGGCATCGTCCACCAGACGGGCGGCTTGCGCCTCGATCTCGGCCAGGGCGGCTTCTTCGTGTCCGCGCGAGCGCAGCGCCTGACGGAACAGGACGACCGGATCGCGTTCGGTCTTGTAACGCGCGATCTCTTCCTTAGGTCGATAGGCGCCGTTGATGAACAGGCCGACGCAGTGCTCGTCGAACCGATAGGTCTTGGCTTCGATCAGGGTCGGGCCGTCGCCACGCCGGGCGCGCGCCACGGCTTCCACAGTGGCGGCGTAGACGGCGTCGAAGTCCTGGCCGTCGACGATCACCCCGGGCACGCCGTAGCCGTCCCCGCGGCGGGCGACATCCGGCTGGCCGTGCGTGGTCACCGCCGGCGTCACGGCCGCATAGTGGTTGTTCTCGCAGAAGAAGATCACCGGCAGCTTCCAGATCGCCGCCATGTTGATCGACTCGTGGAACGCGCCCTCGTTGACCGCGCCGTCGCCGAAGAAGGTAAGCGCGACCTGGTCCGTCCCGCGCACCTGGGCGCTCAACGCGGCGCCGGTGGCCAGCGGAATGCCGCCACCGACGATCGCTGATTCCCCGATGCTGCCGATCGAGGTGTCGGTCAGGTGCATCGAGCCGCCGCGGCCCCTGCAGACGCCGGTCGCCTTGCCGAGGATTTCAGCCATGAGCGGCTTGAGCTCGGCGCCCTTGCCGATCGGGTGGCCGTGGGAGCGGTGCGTCCCCGACATATAGTCGTCGTTCCGCAAAGCCATACACGCGCCGACGATCGCCGCCTCCTGCCCCACGCTGGAGTGGCAGGCCCCCGCCACCTCACCCTCGGTGATCAGCTGCGTCACGGCTTCTTCGAAGCCGCGGATCTTGCACATGCGAAGATAGGCTTCGCCATCGATGTCGTTCTTCACGCTGCGTCCTTTCGTTGGCTCGACGCCGACGAGAAATCAGGAGGTATGCGCCCTGCGGGTGCGGTCTCCTCCGAGGCGAAGGCCGCTCAGGCGGCGATCGGCTCGTCGACCGCGTCGGGTGGAATATTGGTCGGGCCGCCGATGTCGTAGACCTGCGACACAAGGCCGATGAAGCCGCGGTCGTTCATTGGATCCGAGGGCTCCTGGAAGCTGACGCCACGCTTGCGCATGTCGGCGATCAGGATGTTGAGCGCCTGTTCCTGGGTGATGTCGTCGCTGTGGTCGAGCGAGACCTTCAACTCCTGGAAATCCATGTAGAGCCGGGCGCCCCAGTGCACGAGGAAACGCATCTCGTCCGCGGGTATGCGTTGGACCACCTTGTCCCCGGTCGTGATCCGCCAGCCGTCCTCGGTCTCCGGATCGGCGCCGAACTTTGACACAATGTCCAGGCCGGTCGGTTTGCGCTTCGCCACCGGCCCACAAGCTTGGCCGTGGTGAAACATCATCTCGTTCTCGACGACGACCGCGCGGCCCCACATCGGGCCGTTGATCTGCAAGGGGTCGCCTTTCGGCCCCTCCGGCCAGCAGTTGAAGCCGCCGCCGATCTTGCCGTTGTAATACCAGGCGATCACTTGGCCCTTCTTGGCCTGCCACTTCCGGAACAGGCACGACTTGGCCATGGTCAACAGCAGCCAAATCGGCGTGTTTTCCATGGTCATGCCGCGGAAAATCGTACCGTCCAGGTGGGGTGGCCCGCCGATCGGGGTCGGGCCCTGGATGTTGAACAGGAAGGTCTCCGGCTCGGCGTACTGCGCGCCCCAATAGCCGCGCACGAGATCGAGGAACTGCGAGTTGTAGTAGCAGTCCTCGAGTTCGCGGTAGAAACAGACTCCCTGCCGGGCGAGATATCCCCGGAACACCGGATTCAGGATCATGTCCCAGGTCAGCTCGACGCCTTCCGGGATGACCCCGCTGGTGGCGGCGATGACTTCCTCTGGAGTCTTGAAGTTCTCCGCAAGGATCAGCTGCCACGGGCCGTGTTGGCGCACCACGTCCAGCAGCCGGCGATGCTGGTCGACCGTGTAGGCGTTTTCGATGATCCGGGGTGGGGCGACTGGGCGGAACAAGTCGGCGGCGCTCTGCAGCATAACCTTAGTCCTTTCGATGTATTCGGCGACCCTTCGGGTCAGTAGCCCATGACCGCGGGGACGCAGAGGTTGCGAAGCTGAGCGCTCGCGCCCTCCCACGGGGCGTCGAAGCCGATCGAAACCGAGCTGTAGCCGAGCAACTGGCGCAAGGTGCGCGAAGCGCCTTCCATGACCTCGGGATCGAGCACCAGAGGAAAGTTGATCATGGGCCGGCACCAGGGCGGGCAATAGCCGACGATCACGCCGGCCCGCTCGCGGTCGGCCGAGAGGTTGGCGCCGGTCCCGTGCAGCAGCATGTCGGAATAGATGATCAGGGAGCCCGGGGGCGCTTCGGCCGGCACGGACTCGTAGTAAGTCGCGCCGCTCATATCGATCTTGTCATTCCAAAGATGGCTGCCCGGCACGACGCGGGTGGCGCCGTTCTCGACATCGAACGGATCCAGACACCAGATAAAGCGCGACTGCAGTGGTTTAGTCTGATCATGAAAGTCCATGCCTCTGTCGAGGTGGATGAACTGCTCGCCGCTGCCTGGTCGGGTGAGGTTGGCGCCATAGCTGTGCACCAGATAGCTCTCGTTCAGGAGCGTGGGCCCCAGGATATACTTCGTGAGCTCGAGGGCGACTGGATGCTCCAGGAAGTCGCGGAACCAGCGATGCCGATTGGGCAGCCGGCTCAATCTACGGTTCTTGTCGTCAGGGTCGGTGAAGAACCGCCGCACGCGGTTCTCGTCGATTGCCTCTTCGCGCGCGATTTCATCGACGAGCACCTGCCGCGCTTCGCGAACCTCCTCCTGCGTGAGGACGTCAGCGAGGATGGCGTATCCTGCGTGATCCAAATCTGCTTTCACGCGCTCAAGGTCGCGCGTCGGCTTCGGCAGCGGGCCGCAAAAGTCGATGGACGCCACCTTGGTGGTTGGCGCACTGTTCTCGTTGTAGTCTTCCATCTGGACGGAATTGCCAATCGCCATCTTTGAGTTCCGTTCTGGCTGTCTCGCCAATAACAACTGCGGTTCCGCGGGAATGTCGTTTGGAAAGGGGTGACAATTAGCCCGCGTCGAGTTGAACGACTTCGTTGATGTGTCCTTCCGGATCTTCGACGAAGACGACGTGGATCTTGAACTCGTCGATGCGCCGGATCGGCTCCGGCATCCGCCCCCCCGCCGCTTCGGCCCGACGGACCAGCGCCTGGAGATCGGTCGTCGTGAACCCCTGCACCGAATTCCCGACTTCGGGGCCGGTGGAGTCGAGGTACTTGATCAACGTCAGCGAACTGCCGCCCGGATAGGTCGCCTGATAGGTGATCTCGTCGATCTGCCGGTTCAGCATCACATCCTGATGCCGATTGAACGGGATGAGACCGAAAACCTCCTCATAGAACGCCGCCATCGCGTCGAGGTCGTGCACAAAGATCTTGCTGAAGCCATATTGCGCGTCGCGCGTGGCGCCGGCCGGCCGGACATCCGCCATGGGTTATTCCTCACTCGATGTGGTTGTTGTGCAGTCGTCAGATGGACAGCATGGCCATCTCGCGCCTGAGCACAGGCGCGGCTCCCGGACGCGTGGTGACCTCGAAGTCTTCTCGGCGCGGTTGGCGCAAGTCATGCCAGATGCGCGAGTTATGGCGCGGAATGGCCAGGATGACCTTACCGCTGGCGTGTCGGTAATAGCCGTGGGCGTTACCGCACTGGACCCAGGTGGTGTTGGCTAGGGCGGCGTCGACGTCCTCGACGAACGCCCGGCAGGCTGCCATGCTGACATCGACGGAATCGAGCTCCTCGTCGACCATCCATTGCAGCAGCTCGATGGCGTAATGCACCTGCTGTTCGCTGACGACAGCGTGATTGGCGACGAGGAAGCTGTAGGGCGCGCCGGTGAAGACGAAGTTCGGAAACCCGGGGATCAGCATCCCTTCATACGAATAGGGATGGGGATCGAACGCCTCCTTGAGCGTCCCGTGACGCCCACGGATGTCGAACTGGGTGCCGAAATGCAGATTGTATCCGGTCGAGAGCAGCAATGCGTCGCACTCGATCCGGACGCCGTCGTCGAGGATCACCGCCGTCTCGTCGCATTCGGCCAGCGCGCCGCGGATGATCGTCACATTCGGCTTCTTGAGGGTGTCGTAGAAGCCGCAATCGAGGATCGGCCGCTTGGCGAACACGGCGAAGCTCGGCGTCAGCAGTTCAACCATTTTCGGGTCATCCGGGAAATGGCTCTTAAGGTAGGCCGCGCACATGTCGCGAATGCCGTCGTTGAGCGGCGAGGCGCCGCCGGTCTTCGCGCGGTGCGCCTCGTCGATGGAGATCATCCCCGCCATGTCCTGCATTTGGCTGGACAGGCCCTGCAGCCGCTTCCACTGCGCGACAAAGGGGATGTTCTCCATCGCCCAGATCTCAAGCGGGTCGACGAGTTGGTGCGCCTGCGGATTCGGGATGATGTGCTCGGGCTGGCGCTGGACGATGACCAGTTCGCCGACCTTGTCCGCGAGGGCTGTCGCGACCTGGACGCCGCTGCACCCGGTCCCGACCAGAACGACCTTCTTGCCCTTCAGGTCGACCGACGGGTCCCATTCCGCCGAATGGATCACCGGCCGCTTGAACCGCTCCAGCCCCCTGACCTTCGGGTACTTCGGGCTGTTGTTTGGTCCAACGGCCATGATGAGGGCGTTGGCCTCGTAAACGACGTCCTTGCCGTCCCGCCGCGCCTTGACGACCCAGAGCTTGCGCGCCTCGTCCCACTCAGCGCCGTCGACCCAGGTGTTGAAGTCGATCTTCTCGCGCAGTCCGTACTTGTCGGTGATGCGGCTAAGATAGGAGAGGAATTCCGGACCGTTGGGATAGTATTTCGTCCATGAGGCATTGGGCTCGAACGAAAAGCTGTAGTTCCGACTCGGCGTGTCGACGGCGGCGCCTGGATAGGTGTTGGTGAGCCAATTCCCCCCGACGTCGTGCAGGGCCTCGACCACCTGATAGTGGAAGCCGGCCTGCTGAAGTTTGACGGCGGCATTGATGCCGATCATTCCGGCGCCGACCACCAGCACCTTGAAGTCGGCGGGCGGAACCTTCGCCGGATGCCGCACCCGCGTGTCGGTCGTGAAGCCGGCGTGCTGATACGCCGGCTCGATCGACATTTCAGGTAGATCCACGCCGGTCGCGAGGCGCGCCATCTCACGGAAAAGCGGCATGTCGAGCTTCGGCAGGACCGCCGGACGCCCACTCCGCAAGGCATTGAGCAACAGTTGGCGGACGTCCTTGGCGACGGATTCGTCCGCCGTATCGTGCGCCGCCTGCCCGTCCACAGCCACAAAGGCTTCGCGAGTGGTGTCCTGGGTTCCTTCCAGCGCAGGCGCGTACCGGTGCAGCAGCGTGCGATCGCCGGTTATTTGAACGAGGCTCAGCAGCGCCACCACTGGGTCGAGCGCCGCAACAGCCGCCTCGAGCGTCGGGGCGTCGGCGAGCATCAGATCGGCGTCCGGCATGGCTTCCTCCTGGGTCTTTATTCCCGCGCGCTGGACCTGCACACGTGCTGGTCTTCTAATGCAACATCGGGTGTAATTAAGCAAGGGATTTGATGCAACGGCGGGTGTAATAAATTCGACGGCTTGCCGATGCGCTTCGCGGCGGCAGGACCGTCCGGGTGGGAGCTGCAGATGATGACGGTGGCGGGGATGACGACGCGACGGGGACGCCCGACGGCGGAGGATGCGCGAGAGAAGCTGGCTCGGGTGCTGACCACGGCGCTTGAGCAGTTCAGCGAGCTCGGCTACCGCGCCGTCACCATGCGTGAGGTGGCCGAGAAGGCTCAGGTGTCGACGCGCACGCTGTATAACCGCTACGCCGACAAGCTCAGCCTCTTCGTGGCCTGTCTCGAGATGGGGTCTGGGGGGTTTCCGCGACTAGATCCACGGCCGCATTCCGACCTGCACCAGGTCCTGCGTGAGCATGCCGTCGCCATCGTCAGGAAGCTTTCTCAGGATTCCAGCGTCCGGCTCGGCATGCTGGTCTATCGTGAAGGTGGGGAGTTCCCGGAGCTGCTTAAGGCGTCGGAAGACAACCATAGGCGCCATCTCGTTCAGCCGCTGGCGGCCTATTTCCACAGCTCGGGGCTCGCGATGGATGCAGCGGCCGAGGAGCTGGCGAACCTGTTCCTCGCCATGGCCCTCTCTGAATGGCAGCGAAGGGTCACCTTCCGTTACCCCATGCCGTCCAATGCGGAGATCAAGCGCCACGCCTCCTTTGTCGCCAGGCTCCTCCTGGACGGCGTCAAGGCTGCGACCCCCGAGCCTGCCGCCATCCCTGCGCCGGCCGCTGCCGCCGACGCCTAGACTGGCGGCGCCGTCCAGCTGCGTCGCAAGAGGCGTTCGCCGAGCCGCATCGCGGCGTCCGGGAAAAGTTCAGCTCCTGTGCGCGCTGGAGCGCCGTCGCGCGTCACCATTTAACTGCAACATCGGATGTTATTAAACAAGGAGCTTGTCGTTCCGGCCGCGCGTCGGCAAGACCGTGGGAAGAAGGGGTTCGGCGGATGGCGATGACAGGCGCAGCAACGCGGCGGGGGCGGCCGACCGCGGACGACGCGCGACAAAAGCTGGCCCAGGTGATCGCCGTCGCGCGCGAACAGTTCATCGAGCTTGGCTACCGGGCCGTGACCATGCGCGGCGTCGCGGAAAAGGCGCAGGTCTCGACGCGCACGCTGTACAACCGCTACGCTGACAAGCTCAGTCTATTCGCGGCCTGCCTGGATTTCGGCGCCGTGGCCTTTCCCCAGCTGGATGCGCCGCCGGAGGCCGACCGATACCGCGTGCTGCGGGAGCACGCGGCCGCGATCGTCACCTTGTTGGCGCAGGATTCCAGCCTGCGCCTGGGCATGTTGGTCTACCGCGAAGGCGGCGACTTTCCGGAATTGGCGCGGGCGTCCGAGGTGAACCAGGACCGCTACCTGGTCCAGCCGCTAGCCGCCTACTTCCGCAGCCTGGATCTGGCGACCGAGGCCGACGCCAAGGAGCTCGCGAAGCTCTTCATCAATATGGCCCTCTCCGAATGGCAGCGGCGCGTCGTCTACCGGCGCCCCATGCCGCCGCAGGCGGAGATCGAGCGCCACGCCGCATTCGTCACGGCAGTTTTTCTGGACGGAGTCGGCAGGCCGGCGGCGGAGGCCGCAGGGGCGGCCCGGAGCAGGCGCCGCCAGCGCAGCTGATCTAACGCGCAAAGGCAGCCGAGCGTCCGTCATGCGATGGACGCCGGGGCAGCCTTCTGCGTCAGCCCCGGACTGACGCTGGATCTGGCGCGGGCCGCCGAGGGCGCCGGCACGCCGCTGCTCGCGGGGGTGTCGACCGCCTCGGAAATCATGTGCGGGCTCGAACTTGGCCTGTCGGTCTTCAAGTTCTTTCGGGCCGCTTCCACCGGCGGACCCAACCGCCTGAGGGCCATCCGCGGGCCTTTCCCCGACGTTCAGTTCTGCCCGACCGGGGGCCTCACGCCGCAGACGGCGCGGGATTATCTCGCCCTGCCCAACGTATTTTGCGTCGGCGGCGGCTGGGTGGCGCCCCCGGAGCTGATCGCCGCTGGCGACTGGGCGGCGATAGAAGCCCGCGCGCGAGCGGCGGCAAGCCTGAGCGCCTGAGGCGGCGCGCCCGATCTCATGATGTCTTCGCCGCCAACTGGGCCACGCGCCCGGCCAGCAGAAAAACCAGCGACACCAGTCCGCAGCTCGCGACGACGGCGGTGATGACCGGCGAATAGTCGCCCGCAATGTCGCGCAACATCCCGGCCGCCGGCGGCAGCAAAAAGGTGAGCGGCAGCGCGAAGAGGCCGTAGAGACTGAGCGCTCTGGGCAAAGTCGAGGCTCCAAACGCACCGGAGGCGATTACGGTCACGCAAGGAAAGACCCCCGCACCGCAGGCGCCAACGACCATCATTGCGGCCATCATTGGCGCCAGGTGGGTGGCGAAGAGCAGAAGGAACCAGCTTGCCGCAAAGGCTAGGCCGACAAGCCCGAGGGCGCGCGCGCCGCCGATGCGGTCACAGACGAGGCCGGACAGCAAAGAGCCTCCAATGCTGGCGGCGCCCATCACGGAGACCAGCAGGGCCGCGTCGGCTGAGGCGATCCCTCGCTCGATCGCCAGCGCGGCCGCCTGCGAAATGCCGATGATCGAAGTCGCGGTGAGCACGCCCCCGCCCAGCACCATCAGCCAGAAACCGGGTTGCGCCAGCACGGTGACCGGCGGCTCGAGCGCGGCCGCATTCGCTGCGGGCGCGACGCCCTGCGCATCGTCGGCGCTCGCCAGGGCTTGGGGGCGGTCCTTCACCCCCAGAAGCAAGGGCAGGAGGGCAAGGTGCATTGCCGCCAGCCCGATGAAGAAGGTCTGAAGTCCGCGCGGCCCGATGACCGCTTGGCCGACGAGCGGAACGATCGCGACCAACAGCGGAACATTGGCGACGCCGATCGCCCGGCCCTGGGCATCCGGAAACCAGTTGCTCGCCAGCACGCTGGCCGCAAGGGGGCCTGACATCGCAACTCCCGGGCCGATCAGCAACCCGAAGGCGGCAAGCACGATCTCGATGTTCGGCGCGTTGGCCAACAGCAGATAGCCCAGGACTGAGAGCATCGCGCCAGCGACCATGGTCGTGCGCAGACCGAGGCGGGTCAGCATGCTCGCAACGACTGGGCCCGCGAGCCCCATCACCAGCACGACGAGGGCGAGCCCGAGGGAGATGGCGCCGCGGGTGGCGTGCAGCTTTTCCTGCAGCGGCAAGGCCGCGATGCTGAACCCGCCAAAGCTCGCGCCGACGGCGACATTCTGCGCCAGAAACGCCCGGGCGAGCATGCGCGCGGCCTTGCCCGATGGCCTTGAGTTCGCAGCTCGATACCGCGTCACCTGCTCCTCCCTGCGTCTGATATCGTTATTGTCACGGTCGGCGGCCCGGTGTCGGCGCCACAGATCACCTGTGCGGACCTGAACAGGCGCTCATTCTGCGGGTCGCGCCGGACCCACCGAGCGCTTTTGGGCGGATGTGCCTATACGCATTATTCTTGTCACCCTACATCGCATTCTGCAATCTGTTTGCGCTTTTACGTTCACGTTGCGTAGCCGGATGCGACGACAGACACGCGCCGGACCGCGACCTTTTGCTCGAGCAGATTTATCCGCCTGCACGACGCGGGTCGACGGACCAAGGGAGGCAGAGAATGGTCATGATTAATCCATCGCAGTCCGCGAGCACACGGCCGCTTGCCATGCGCGACGTCGCACACTGGGATATGGAGACCGATGTCGCGGTCGTGGGGTTCGGCGCGGCGGGAGCCTGCGCGGCGATCGAGGCCGCATCGAGCGGCGCCCGCGTCGTCTTGTTTGAAGCCACGTCAGGCAGCGGGGGCGCTTCAGCTCTCTCCGGCGGCGAAATCTACATTGGCGGCGGCAGCGAGGTGCAGCGCGACGCCGGGTTCCACGACACGCCCGAAGCCATGGCCGCCTACCTCAAGATGGCCGGCGGGCCGGACGCCGACATCGCCAAATGCGACCTCTACGCCGCCGAAAGCCTCAACCATTTCGCGTGGCTCAAGGCCCAGGGCGTGCCCTACAAGGGCACCTTTCTGCCCGGAAAGATCATCGAGCCGCCGGAGGACGACACCCTCATCTGGTCCGGCAGCGAAGAGGCCTGGCCCTTCAGCGAACAGGCCACGCCGGCGCCGCGCGGGCACGTCATCCAGTTCATGGGCTGGGGCGGCGGGCGCAAGTTGATGGACGTGCTGGACGCTCGCGCCCAGGCCCTGGGGGTCGAGGTGCGCACGGACGCCCGCGTCAGGCGGCTGGTGATCGACGATGCGGGCCAGGTGGTCGGGCTGGCCGTTCGCCTCGACGGCCGCGATCAGTTCGTCCGAACCACCGGCGGGGTGATCCTGTGCACTGGCGGCTTCTGCATGAACCAGGACATGCTGCGCCGCTATACGCCGCAGACGATGCGCTGCTCCAATCCGATCGGCGAGAACGACAACGGGTCTGGCATCCTGATGGGCATGGACGCCGGCGGCGACGCCATCCACATGGACGAGTTCTTCGTGACCTGCCCCTGGATCATGCCCGAGAGCCTGGTGAAGGGCATCTTCGTCAACGTCGCGGGCCAGCGGTTCATCAACGAGGACTGCTACCATGGCCGGGTCAGCCGCACGATGATCGACCAGCCTGGCGACCGGGTGTTCCTGCTGGTCGACAATGCGATCTTCGCGCGGCCGCTCGAGATGGCCCGCATCGACATCGCCGCCGTGGGAGAGAGCTGGGAGGAGGTGGAGCGCGAACTCGGCATGGCGGAAGGCGCCCTGGCAGCCACGGTGCACACCTTCAACCGCTACGCCGCGGAGGGCTGCGATCCCATCTTCCACAAGGCGCCCCACTGGCTGAAGCCGCTCATTGAGCCGCCGTACGCGGCCTTGGAGCTGAACTTCGCCACCAGCTACTTCTCGTTCTTCACGCTCGGAGGCCTGCACACCCGGCCGACAGGCCAGGTGCTGGACCGCGCGGGCGAACCCATCCCGGGTCTCTATGCAGCTGGGCGCGCGACCTCGGGCCTACCGCGTTGGGGCCACGGCTACAGCTCCGGCCTCAGCCTCGCCGACTGCACCTTCTTCGGCCGAATGGCCGGGCGCGACGCGGCCGCCCGCGCGAAAACCCTGAGCGGGCCTACGGGATAACCGGATCTCGCGAGGCCTTAGGAAAGAAGACATGACGGGACGACTCAACGGCAAGACGGCGCTGATCACCGGCGCGGCCTCGGGCATCGGGCTGGGGTCCGTCGAACTCTTCGTGGCCGAGGGGGCTCAGGTGCTGGCCGCCGACATCCAGGACGACAAAGGCCGCATGCTCGAGCGGAGGTTCCCCGGCCGCGTCCGGTACATGCATTGCGACGTGAGCTCGGAGGCCGACATCGCCGCGGCCGTGGGCGAGGCGTCGATGGCCTTCGGGGGCCTGGATGTGCTGTTCAACAACGCCGGCCTCTGCGACATGATGGACGACATCGCCGAGATCGACGCAGCGCGTTGGGACTGGATGTACGCCCTCCTGGTGCGAGGCCCAATGCTGGGGATCAAGCACGCTATCCCGGTGATGAAAGCCCGCGGCGGCGGGTCGATCATCAACACCGCCTCGGTGGCCGGCCTGCAGGCAGGCTGGGGCCCGCTCGCCTATTCGAGTGCGAAGGCGGCGGTGATTCATATGAGCCGGGGCGCAGCGGCCCAGCTGGCGCGTCACCGGATCCGGGTCAACGCCATCTGCCCAGGCGTGATCGCCACGCCGATCATGGGCGCCTCGGTCGGCCTGCCGCGACCGAACGCCGACCAGCTCGTCGCGCGCGTGGCCGAGATCGGCAGGGACGCCCAGCCCATCCCGAAAGCCGGCCTGCCGGAGGATATCGCCAAGGCGGCGCTCTATCTGGCCAGCGACGATTCCGAATTCGTCACCGGCACACATCTGATCGTGGACGGGGGCCTGACCGTGGGACCTCGCGAAGGCTGGGACCCGGCCGTTCCGTCGCCGCTCGCGACCCTGTTCAGTGAACCTCCGCAACCCGCATAGCCGGCCCTCGGATGAGACCTAGGCGCGCCACGTCAGCCTCGCGATAAGGCCGGTCGGTTCCCAGTCCGTCGCCATAGAGCCGCCCAGCTGGGCAGCCAGCCGCTCGACGAGACGCGAACCAAACCCCTTGCGGTCTGGCGGCTTGACCGCCGGACCGCCGCTCTCTTGCCAAGTCAGTTCGACATCTCCGCTGCGGTTCGCTGCCCAGGAGATCTCCACCTGCCCCGTCGGGGCCGACAGGCCGCCATGCTTCACGGCGTTGGTCGCCAGTTCATGCAGGATCATGTTGAGCGGTTGCACCTGTTCCGCGGGCAAGGTGATCTTGGGGCCGGCGAGCTTGAAATTCGGCGGCGAGGCGTAGGGGGAGATCTCGTCGCGGATCAGGTCCTCCAACACGCCCCCTTGCCAATTGCTGCGGGCCAGGGACGCCTGCGCCCTGGCCATGGCGTCGACACGGCCGACGACCTCTTCGCGATAACGCCGCGGATCAGAAGCGTCCGTGAGACGGACCACGGACTGCACCATGGTGAGAACGTTGCGCGCCCGGTGATCCACCTCCCGCATCAACAGGTTTCGCGCCTCTTCGGCCTGCTTTTGGGCGGTGATGTCGAAGAGCACGCCGGCGATGCGCATGTGGCCGCTCGCGTCGGTTTCAACCCGACCTCGCGATTCGATCCAGCGATAGAGGCCGTCCTGATGGCGCGCTCGATATTGGTATCGGAAGGCGCCGCCGCGCGCGAGCGTCTCCGCGATGGCGGCGTTTAGACTCGCGATATCCGCAGGATGCACCGTCGCGGTGGCCTCCTCGGGAGGCAGGCCGATTCGACATACCGCGGGATCAAGGCCGAAGGAGCGCGCGAAGAGCTCGTCGGCCGTGAGACGGGAGTCTGACGGATTCCACATCCAAGTGCCGAGAATAGCGCCAGCGTCCAGCGCAAGCAGGACGCGTTCAGCGCCTTCCTCGAGCGCGCTGCGGGCTTCGTATGCGGCGGTGACGTCCTGGAACGTGCAGATGCCGAATTGTCGCCCCGGCAGAGGCCTCACCCGCGACGCGTTGACCTCCAACCACACCTGCCGTCCATCAGCCCGGCGGTAGTACATCGGCTCGCGCTCGATCGCCTCGCCATCGAGCACCGCACGCGCAAGCGGATATTCGTGAGCCTGGTAGGGACTGCCGTCGGGGTGCAACGCGCCGCAGCGCGCATAATCGCCGGCGCCGGAAACTGGACCGGCCGGGGGCCCCAAGATCCGCTCTGCCGCCGTGTTACGCCAGAGGATCTTGCCGCTGGGGATGTCGGCGACGATGACCCCGACGGACATCTGGTCGAGAAATGCGCGCCAGATTTCGCTGTCCGCAGCGAACTCTGTTGGCGATGCGTTTCCACGTTTCCCTGGCCGCGGAGCTCGCATTTGCCGCCTTTCCCTAAAGCCTCCACCAGAGGCGATCGTGGACGGATCTCAAGCCTTCGAGCCCGACTTCTCACCCCCGCCCCTCCTGGAGGCGTTCTCGCAAGGAGAGTTGGTCCACGTACGCCCGCGTCGACGGTCGCACGTGGATCGGTGAATGACGAGCCCGCACGGGGGGATGTTCCGGCCCGACGCTCGCCCCGCAGCCCGCGCCGCGCGCACGAGGAACACGGGAAGGGCGCGTCGACGCCCGCGTTGCGAGATAAATATCTTCTCCTCATACCATTTTGCGTATTATGATCCACGCTACCCTACGCGTTACGCGGGATGTGGCATGGGAATTCTGGCTGGCAAAGTTGCGCTTTTCCGAACGATCCCGCTGCGCCGCATCGGCGACTGCGAGACGGACATCGGCGCAGCGGTCACCGCCCTGTGCGGTCCTGAGTTCAGCTACCTGACGGGAGCGGCCATTCCGCTCGATGGCGGTCAGGCCAACTTCGACTGAGGACGACGAAATGGACCTTGGGCGCCTTTCCGATCTCGCCGAGATCCAGGGCCTGCTGGCGACCTATGTGGAGGCCATCGACAGCAAGGACTTCGACCGATTGGACACGGTGTTCACGCCGGACGCGACTTTCGACTATTCGGCCACGGGCGGCGCTGCCGGCTCCTACGCGGAGATCAAGCCCTGGCTCGCCCGCGCGCTGGCGCCCTTTCCCCTCACCCAACATCTGATCGGGCTGCCCCTGATCCAGCTGAACGGCGATGAGGCGCGGGCAAGGACCATGCTGTTCAACCCCATGCTTCTGCAGCGGAGCGGCGAGGATCACCTGTTCTTTGTGGGCGCAACCTATGTCGACGATTTGGTGCGGACGGCGGCCGGATGGCGCATCGCCCGCCGGGTCGAAGCCAATGCCTGGGCCAAGGATCCGCCGCGCGACCACATCTCGCCTGGGCTTGCGCCCGCCGAACCGCTGGCGACCGACCGGTGCGATGGCTGACCCTCGGCTTCGGCCCGGCGCGGACGTCGAGCCTTGCCACCAATGTCGGCGAATCCGCCCAACTTCGTCGGGTCGGACCAAATCGCCGCGCCCGTCTGCGCAGGCGCTTGATCCGCCAGCGCCAGAGGCTCGATTGAAGCCATGAACCCCGTGATCCTGCGCGAAATTCGTTCGCCGGCGGCGGACGCCCAGATCCTCGAGTGGCGCTGGCCCTCGCCGATGGAGGCGAGCATCTGCGAGGCGCGGCATATGCTGGAGATGTCGCTTCCGCCGATGTCCGCGGACGGCTCCGCCTGCTTCCCCGACATCTCGCCGGAGCGCTACAGCTATATGGGCCGCATGTTCCTGCGTCCCGCCGGCCTGATGTTGCGCGCACGCAGTCGCGGCGGTCACATCCGGGTGGTGCGCTGCGCCGTCGATCCCGATCGCTACGCGGCCACTGTCGAACGCGACATGCGGTGGACCGACGGCGAGCTGAAGGCGCTCCTGCATCTGCGCAGCCGCCCGCTCGCGCTGATCTTTCGACGGCTGCGCGACGAACTGATGGCGCCTGGCTTCGCCAGCGCCGCCCTGGTGGAAGCCTATTGCACAGCCCTGATGATCGAATCCGCGCGCGCATGCTCGGCGGGCGCGGAGCCGCGCGTTGAGGCGCGGCTGACCGGATGGCAGCAGCGGCGGATCGAGGAACGGCTCGAGGCGAACGGCCCCCCGCCGAGCGTCGCGGAGCTCGCCAGGCTCTGCAGCGTCAGCCCGCGGCATCTTCTGCGCCTTTACCGCAGCCAGGCGAACGAGCCCGTGACCGCGGCGATCGCGCGGGCTCAGGTCGTGCGGGCCCAGCGACTATTGGTCACCACGGACCTGCCGCTCAAGACGGTCGCGGCGCACCTCGGCTTCAAGCGAGCGGGCAGCTTCTCCACCGCCTTTCGCCGCGCCACCGGCGTCAGTCCGCGCCTGTACCGGCAATTCGGCGGGGCTGCGAACTCGCCCCAATGAGGAACCCAACCTTGTCCGCCGCGCCCACCGAGACCTATGACTTCATCATCGTGGGCGCGGGGTCCGCAGGCTGCGTTCTCGCCAACCGACTGTCCGCCAACCCGCAGACGCGCGTACTTCTGCTGGAGGCCGGCGGCCGTGACCGCAGCGTCTTCATCCATGCGCCTGGCGGGCTGCTGCCGATCATGCACCAGGGCTGGTTCAGTTGGATGCACGCGACCGTGCCCCAGCGACACGCGGAGGGCCGGATCGTCTATACGCCGCGCGGCAAGGTGCTCGGCGGCTCCAGCTCGATCAACGGCATGGTCTACGACCGGGGCTCGCCGGCGGACTACGATGGCTGGCGTCAGCTGGGCAATGAAGGCTGGTCGTTCGCCGAGGTGCTCCCGTATTTCCGCCGGCTGGAGGACTATCGTCCGGGCGGCGACCCTGCGCTGCACGGCCAGAGCGGCCCGGTGCTGGTAAGCCGGCCCGGCGTCCGCCACCCCATCGCCAAGGCCTTCTGCGCCGCCGCCCAGCAGGCCGGTCTGCCCTACAACGATGACATGAACGGCGCGATCCGCGAGGGAGTGGGACCGACCGACGTCACAGCCTCGGCCGGTCAACGCTCCAGCGCCGCACGCAGCTATTTGCGCCCGGCCGAAAAGCGGCCGAACCTGCGGATCGTCGTCGGCGCTCACGCCACCCGCCTGCTGTTCGAGGGTCGCCAGGCGCTCGGCGTGCAATGGCGCGAGGGCGGCGCCGTCCGCAGCGCCCGGGCCGGGCGCGAGGTGGTCGTCTCATCCGGCGCCATCCACTCGCCGCACTTGCTGATGCTTTCCGGCCTCGGCGAGGCCGAACAGCTGAAGGCGCACGGCATAGAGGTCACCCACGCGCTGAAGGGCGTCGGACAGAACTACCGCGATCATGTGGCCGTCACGGTCAAACAGGCCTGCACCCAGCCGATCTCGCTGTTCAACTTCTTCAACCCGGCGGTCGCCGCCAAGGGCGTCGTCGACTTCGTCCTGTTCAAGCGCGGCCCGCTGGCGGACCCCCCGATGGAGGCGGTGGCGTATCTGCGCACCCTGCCCGGCTCGCAACAGCCGGACATCAAGATCCATCTCGCCATGGCGCTCTATGAGTCCATGGGGCGGAAGATCATTCGCCAGCATGGGTTTTTCGCCCACGTCGATCTGTTGCGGCCCGAGAGCGTCGGCGAGATCCGGCTCGCCTCGGGCGATCCGCTGGTCCCGCCGCTGATCGACCCCAATATCCTGGCGAGCGACTACGACATGGCGCTGGGCCGCTCGGCGGTACGCGCGGTCCGGCGCATCTTCGCCCAGCCCGCGTTTGCGGCGCTGCGTGGGGCGGAGCTGGCGCCCGGCCCGGCAGTGCAGACGGATGCGGAGCTCGACGCCTATCTGCGCGCCACCGCCGCCTCGGACATCCATACGACGGGGACCTGCCGGATGGGTCGAGATCCGCTGGCCGTGGTCGATCCGCAGCTTCGGGTCCATGGCGTCGGCGGCCTGCGGGTGGTCGACGCCTCGGTCATGCCGCGCGCACCGGGCGGCAACACGAACGTCCCGACGATGATGGTCGCCGAGAAGGCGGCGGACATGATCCTGGGCCATACGGCCGCCTGACCGAACCTTGACGGGAGAATTGGCATGGAAAAAGTCGTCTACGCGCTCTGGCGCGACCCCGGCGAGCCGCGCGAGCGGTTCAACGCACGCGTACTCGACGTCGCCCCCAGGATGGCGGAGGCTTGTGCGGCGCTTCGCCTGAACCTGCAAGACGATGCGGTCGCCGCGAGCCGCTCGCCCCGGCTCGCCTCCACCTCGCCGCAAATGGAAGCCGTCGTCCAGGCCTGGGTGGAGGCGGCGCGGGACGAGGTGCGCAAGCCGCTCGAATCCCTGCTGGCGACCGCATCGGCCCGCTTCGCCGGCTGGCTGGCCTGCGAGTCCACGCCGCTCGCCAACACCCGGCATCCTCCCGCGCCCGGCCGGCGCACCGAGGGCTTTTCGCAGATCGCCTTCCTGGGGCGTCCGCCGCGGCTGACCTGGGAAGCCTGGCGCGAGATCTGGCAGTCGAGCCACACAGCCGTCGCGATCGAAACCCAGAGCACCTTCGAATACGTCCAGAATCTCATCGTCCGCCCTCTGACCTATGCCGCGCCGTCGTACGCGGCGATCGTCGAGGAATGCTTTCCCCCCGCCGCCATGACCGAGGAGTCCGTCTATTTCGACGCGCTCGAAGCGCCTGAGCGGCTCCGCGCCCACCAAGCACGAATGGCCGAGAGCTGCGCATCGTTCATCGACTTCGACCGCATCGACTGCATTCCGACCAGCCAGTTCGAGATCAAGCGCCTTCGACCCTGAAGCGCTTGCGCTGCAGCATCGCGCTGCAGGCGCCGTCGTGTGCGCGCACCTCGCCGCGGCGCAGGCTCATCTCGCTGCGAAAAATCCGCCTTTCCAGATCGATGCCTTCGCGATACCCCTTAATGCGTACTTTCAACGCAATTTGTCAGCGCATTTGGCTGACGTGGGAGGCCAGGCGTGAACGGCAGCGACCCGACTTGGGACGAAGAGGTCGACGTCCTGGTCGTCGGCTCCGGCGCAGGCGGCCTCACGGCGGCCATCGCCGCCGCCGAGCAGCACGCCAAAGTCCTGGTCATCGAGAAGAGCCGCGAGTACGGCGGCACCTCGGCCACTTCCGGCGGCGGAATCTGGATCCCCAACAGCCATCTGGCGGCGGCGGAAGGACTCCAGGACTCTGCGGAGGAGGCGTTCGAATATATCCGCGGCCTCAGCGCGCCGAATGTGCCCGACAGCGTCATCCGGGCCTACATCCAGCGGGCGCCGCAGATGCTGCGATGGCTGGAGAACGCGACCCCGGTCCGCTACACGAGCCTTCCCTACCCCGACTACCACGTCGAGAATCCCGGCGGCAAACCGGGCTTTCGCACCCATCTGCCGCAGCCATTCGACGGCCGCACGCTCGGCGATGACATGCTCACGCTGCGGCGCGCCTCTCCCGCCGCAAGCCTGCTCGGGCTGATCAACTGGAAGTTCGACGAAACCTACAGCCTGCTGTTCCGGCCGGCGGGCTGGACCAAGACGCTCGGGAAAATGGTGTGGCGCTACCTGAGCGACATTGCCTTCCGGTTGCGCTCGACCAAGGACCGACATCTCACTCTGGGCACCGCGCTGGTCGGCGGCCTTCGCGCCGCCCTGAACCAGAGCGGCGCGCCGCTCTGGCTAAACACCGCGCTCATCGAGCTCGTGGCCGAAGGGGGCGCGGTGACGGGGGCGGTCGTGGAGCGAAACGGACGCCGGCTCCGGATCCGCGCGCGCAAGGGCGTCATTCTCGCGGCTGGCGGTTTCGAGCGCAACACCAAGCTGCGCGCCCAGCACCTGGCCGCGCCCAGCGATCCCACGATGAGCGGCTCACAGGTCAACAATACCGGCGACGCCATTCTCGCGGCCGAACGCATCGGCGCCGCGCTGCGCAACATGCAGTCCACCTGGTCGGCGCCGGTCTTCCGGGTGCCGGGCGAGGACCGGGCGCGTCTTTCGACGGTGGAGCGGGCGCTGCCGGGCTGCATCATCGTCAACCAAGCGGGGCGCCGCTACGTGAACGAGGCCGCCTCCTACCATCTCGTTGGCCGCGAGATGGTCGCGGCGGATCGCCCGGAGGCCGGGACGCAGCCGTCCTGGTTGATCTTCGATCGCGCCTTCAGGCGCAAGTATCCCGTGGGCCCTCTGCTGCCGCTGATACCCGACGCGCTGCAGTTTCCGGGCGTGCAGAAAATCCTCAGGAAGGCCCGCAGCCTAGAGGCGTTAGGGGAGAAGATCGGCGTGCCTGGCGAAACCCTGCGTGCGACCGTCGAACGCTTCAACATCGGCGCCCGTGAAGGCGTGGATCCCGAGTTCCATCGCGGCGCGGCGGCCTACGACCGAATGTACGGCGATCCGCGGGTTGCCCCCAACCCGACCCTGGCGCCGATCGACGAGGCGCCGTTCTACGCCTTCCCCATCTGGGGGGGCGACATCGGCACGAACGGCGGGGTGGTGACAGACGAGGACGCCCGGGTGCTGGACGCCAACGACCGCCCGATCCTCGGCTTGTACGCGGCCGGCAACAACGCCGCCTCCGTCATGGGGGAAAGTTATCCCGGCGCCGGTTCCACCCTCGGCCCCGCCATGACCTTCGGCTACGTGGCCGCTCGCCATGCGACGAGGGCGAACGACTAGGAGGGCATCCCGCCGGATCAGGCCGGCGTCGGCCTGGTGATCCGAGCGAGACCGGCCTCGTATTTGAGGTTGTGCACGGAGATCGAAGTCTCCACCTCGCGCACGCCTTCCAATGCGCGAATCCGCTCGTTCGCAAGATCGGTGAACTGCTCGACCGTCTTGAACAGCCCCATCGCCAGCAGGCTGTAACGCCCCAACAGCACGATCACGCAGTTGATTTCAGGCATGGCCGACAGCTCCTCGGCGAGCGCCGCAACTCGCGATGGATCGGCCTGAATGCCGAACATCACCAGGTTGGGAGATCCCGCCAGGCGAAAATCGGTGACGACCGTAAACTGGATCAAGCCCTGCGACTGCAGGCGCTTGAGGCGGGTCCGGATCGTGCCCTCCGTCACGCCCAGCTCGGCGGCGACCTGACGATTGGAGATCCGCGCGTCCCAGGTCAGCTTGTCGATGATCTGCCGGTCGAGGGGGTCCAGCCGGTCGCCGCTCATAGGGGAGCCACGTTGAATTCGAATTTGACGATGTCGGCGGCGATGCCGGGGGTGAGGGCGGCGACGCCCTCAATCGGCGAGAGGTGATCGAACAGGAACAGCTTGATCTCCTCGAAGTCGTGAAACGCCACCAGCAGTTCTATGTCGTGCGGCCCGTTCATGATGTTGAGGCTGAGGACCTCCGGCAGGGCGGCGAGCTCGCGCCCAACGTCGTAGACCTTGCGCCCCTGGACCTTCACGCCGATAGCGACCAGCACGTTGTAGCCCCGAGCGGAGAAGTCGGTCACCGCGACCACCCGCATGACGCCGGCTTCGTCGAGCCGCCGCAGCCGGGATGACACCGTCGCCGGCGTGATCGAGAGCTTGTCGGCGACCTCCTGGTTGGTGGCCCTGGGGTTGGACCGCAGAACGTCGATGACGCCGTGATCGACCGCGTCCAGACCGGGCGCGGCATGCGCCTTGCCGCTTCTGATCTGCATCTTCGTCCCTGCTTGCGTCCCAGCGCCCACGCATTCAGCCATTATGACCTGCGTCAGGTCGAAGGCATGCAGCGTCATTGTGGCGCCAGGTTCCGCATCTCGACAAGCGGGCGTGTGCGCCTGGCGCAAGCCGGGACCCAATCCACCCGGGCGGATTTACCCTTCAGGCGCGGGCGGCGGGTGGCGGCCCAGGCTGATCCGATCGGGCCGCCACGGCGATCCGGACCAGGGTGTCCTCGCCGATCTCCTGGACCAGCATCGAGCGTCGGCGGCTCACGCTACGGCTGATCCGCCAAACGCCTGCGGCCCGCACAAATTCGTCGTCGTAGCTGACGGCGAGCTGGACCTGGCGGCGCGTGTCCGTATCGATCTGGAAGAAATAGCAATCGAACCCGCCGCGCGCCGCCCCAGGGGCTGTCAGCTCAATCACCGGGTTCTGACCATGATGCATGTCGATGATGTTCGGCCGGCAGCCCAGCTGACGAAAGGTTTCGACGAAGGACTCGGGGTCGGTGAACAGCGGGAAGCCCTCGTAGTCGATGACCGCGTCTGGCGCGAAACAGGACCGCACCGCCTCGACGTCCTTGCGGTCGCAGGCGCGCAGATAGCGCCATTTCAGCGTCGCGATGGCGTTGAGGTCCTCGAGCGCGGCGATCCGCTCGTCCAACCGGCTCTGTTCCATCCGGAGCTCCGCGCTAGCGTACGATGGCCGGATGGGGGATCCGCGGCGCGCCCAGCATCTCACGATAGGAGGGCGGCCGCCGCCCTTCGTCGAGCAGGCCATAGTGTTCGGCAAGCTCGGCGCCGATCTGGGTCGTGCCGCTGAGCGCCATACGCCCAGGATCGGCGTGAAGCCCGGCGATCACCCGGCCGGTGAATTCCGGCGTCTCAGCCCGGGCCATGAAGCCCGCGTACTGATCCGGGCGTTGCGCAAGCGAGCGGGCGGCGCGCTCGGTCTTCAGCGGTCCCATCCAGATCGAGACCGCCGCCACGTCGTGCTCCTTTAGGTCCACGCCCATGTCGGCGGCGAACTTGTCGACGCCCGCCTTCTGCGCGCCGTAGGCGGGGCCGTGCATGTAGCAGACCGAGCCGAACGATGAGGTGAACGCGATCAGGCCGCCGCCCGTCTCGATCAGCAGGGGGGCGGCCAACCAGCTCGCCACATAGTGCGAGCGCAGGCCGACGTTCAGGATATCGACCAGCTCCAGCGGGCGCTCCCAGAAGCCGCCCGGCTCAATCAGAGCGTCGTGGATGGCGGCGGCGTTGTTGACCAGGATGTCGAGCCGCCCCGCCTCGCGGCGCACCTGATCGAACAGCTCGCGCGCCTGCTCGTCGACCGCGTGGTCGACCACCACGGGTATCCCGCGCCCGCCCGCCCGCGTGACCTCCGCAGCCGCGGCCGGAAGCGTTCCCGGCAGGCCGGCTGCGCCCTCCTCCAGCGTGCGGCCCGTCAGGTAGACCGTATAGCCCTTCTCACCCAGCGCGCGAGCGATCCCCGCGCCAGCGCCACGGCTCGCTCCGGTGACGACGGCGACCATCCCGTTTGTCATCGCGACCACCTCCTCGCTGCGTTCGCAGGCCCAAGCCGCCGGCGCACTTCCGCGCCCGCCGCCGGTGGAGAACCTTGTTTGCGTTCTACTACGCGATTTATAGCACGCGTTCCATCGCAACTTGACTTGCATGGCGCTGCTATGCGTACTTGTGGCGTCGCTACAACAATGAAAATGCGCTCGAGCAGCGACGCGGCGAACGCGTCGCGCCGGGCTTCAAGGGCCACGGTCCAAACAGGGAGAAAACCAGGATGCAGGGGGAACCTCGCCGGCCTCATCGCGCGCGTGCGCTACTGGCCGGGGTCGCAGCGGCGGCCCTAGGCTATCCGGTCGCCGGATGGGCGCAGACCGCAGCGCCGGCCGCAGGCACGCAGCTCGAAGAGATCATCGTCACCGCGACGCGACGCCAGGAACGCAATCAGGACGTGCCGATCGCGATCACCGCGTTCACGCCGGAACGGCTCGAGCAACAAGGGGTGCGCAAGGAGCAGGACCTGCAGGCCAGCGTGCCCTCGCTCGTCGTCGGCCCCAACGGAAACGGATCCCGCGAAGCGCAGTCGTTCACCTTGCGGGGCCAGGGCGCAACGTTCCAGGCGTCTCCCGGGGTCGTGGTCTATCTGAACGAAGTGCCGCTGCCATCGCCGCTCACGCTGAGCCAGCAAGGCGGCCCGGGCAACTTTGTCGACCTGGAAAACCTGCAGGTCCTCGCCGGCCCCCAGGGAACCCTGTTCGGCCGCAACACGACCGGCGGGGCGGTGCTGCTGGTGCCGCACAAGCCGACCGACAAGTTCTCCGGCTCGATCCAGGGCCAGGCCGGCAATTACGACATGCGCCAGCTCGAAGGCGTGCTCAACGTCCCCGTGATCCAGGACAAGCTCCTGGTGCGGCTGGTGGGCGCCTACGACGACCGCGACGGCTATACGCGCGACGTCCAGTGGAACAAGGACCGCGACAACACGCACTGGTATTCGGGCCGATTGGGCGTCCTGGCGCGCCCCACCGACCGGCTCGAGAACTATCTCATGGTGTATGGGGCCTATTCGAGGAACAACGGGTCCGGCCTGATCCATCGGGGCTTCAACATTCCGGTCCTGCAGGCGCTCGGCCTGTGCCGCGAAGGCGCCACCATTCCGGGCGCCGTCGCGTCGTGCGACGTCTACCGGGCGGCCACCGCCCAGGCCGACGCGCTCGGCCCCCGCGCCGAGGCTTATTCGGTCGACGTGTTTCAGAAGACCAAGACCTGGGGCGCCACGAACACCACGAGCTACGAGCTCACCGACGAACTGACACTCCGCAACATCGTCAGCTATCAGCGCTTCACCAGCCGCTATCGCTACGATGGCGACGCCACGGTCCTGCAGCAGCATGACGTCGACCCCGGCGTGCTGCCGCCGCCCGGCGCAGCGCAGCTGCCTGGCGACGGCACGCCGATCACCTATCTCAACGCCAGCCTCTCAAAGGAACTGCCGCGCGACGACCTGAAAGGCCTCACTGAAGAGCTGCAGCTCCAGGGCAAGATGCTCGACGACAAACTGACCTTCACGACCGGCGGCTTCTACTACGAGCAGAAGCCGGCGGGCGTTCAGGGCTCCTCCGCCATTCTCTATTGCCCCGCGGCGTTCACGGGCTTCTGTCAGTCCTCGACCCAGCAATCGGCCGTAACCCAGAAGTCGAAGGCCTTATACGCCCAGGCGACCCTGGACCTCGGCGCCTTCTCCCCCGCGCTGGACGCGCTACGGTTCACCGCCGGCTATCGCTACACCTGGGACACGATCAACGGCTTCGCCTTTCAATTTCAGCAGAACCCGGCTGCGCCGGGCCAAGTGATCTGCGGGGCGACCAACCAGCCGGCCTCGGCCGCGGATGGGCCGACCGTCTGCCGCTTCGACGCCGAGCTGAAGAGCACTGCTCCCACCTGGCTCGTCGGATTGGACTACAAGGTCCGCCCGGACATGCTGCTGTTCGCCAAGGTCAGCCGCGGCTACAAGTCGGGCGGGTTCAATCCCTATGCGGTCTTCCCCAACACCCGCACCTTCCGGCCGGAAACCGTGACCTCCTATGAGGCGGGCGTGAAATCCGACTGGCGGATCGGCGACGTTCCGGCCCGCCTGAACGCCACCTACTATTATGAGAAGTACCGGGACATCCAGCGCGCGACCGGCGACTTCAACCCGACCACCCTGGCGGGCGGGGCGCGCACCGTAAACGCCGACGCCCGGATCCAGGGCATCGAGCTCGAGGGCACGATCCGGCCGTTCCGCGGGCTCGAGATCGGCGGCAACTACAGCTACACTGACGCCAAGTACACGAAGTACCTGGCCCTCACCAATACGGGACAGCAGGACTGCCTCGGCTTCGCCGCGCCGGGCAGCCTCGCCAATCTGAAGTGCCTGCCCTTCCAGTACGTGTCGCCACACATCTGGAGCCTACACGCCGCTCTGGACATTCCGATCCCGGAAGAGCTCGGCAAGCTGTCGCTCTACGCCAACTACTCCCATACCTCTTCGCAATACACCGAGGCCGCCCAGCTTGAGAGCGCGCAGCCGGGCGCGCGGCTCGAGCCGTTCGGACTGCTCAACCTGTCGCTCGACTGGAAGAACATCGCCGGGCGGGGCGTCGACGCGGGCGTGTTCGTGACCAATGCGACCAACAAGCTCTATCGCATCAGCAACACCGACGTCTTCCAGCCCGGCGCCCTGCTCTACTGGTCGACGCTCTATGGCGAACCGCGGATGTGGGGGGTGCGTCTGCGCTACCGCTTCGGCGACTGACCGGCGGGGGCGGCCGGAGTGGCCCGGCCGCCCCCGGCGCAACGAGACCCCTCCGGCCGGCTGCCGGTGA
>Ga0105248_10000442_pt1 | contig 47089 bp, 41 predicted proteins | sample KBSS34metaG_FD_81524 | JGI IMG/M metagenome (GOLD analysis project Ga0105248, IMG submission 81524) | Switchgrass rhizosphere microbial communities from Kellogg Biological Station, Michigan, USA - KBS S3-4 metaG | ecosystem: Host-associated > Plants > Roots > Rhizosphere > Soil | place...
AGCACCTCCGGCCCTCCCGCAAAACGTCGAAGCCGAAGCCGCGCTGCTGGGCGCGCTGATGATCGACAACCGGCTGGTCGAGGACATCCAGCTCAAGCTCAAGCCGCTCCATTTCTTCGAGCCGCTGCACGGCCGGATCTACGAAGCGATCCTGAAGCTTACTGATTCGAACCGGATCGCCAATCCGGTGACTCTCAAGCCTTTGTTCGAGGCCGACGAAGGCATGAAGGAGGTCGGCGGGCCTTCCTATCTCGCCCAGCTCACCGGGTCCGGCGCGGCCGTGATCGGCGCTCGCGACTTTGCCAGTCAGATCTACGACCTCGCGCTGCTGCGCGCCCTCGTCGGCGTCGGCCGCGAGCTCGTGGAAGGCGCGCTCGATACGAGTGAGGACGTTGCCCCCCTCGCTCAGATCGAGCGCGCCGAGACCGAGCTCTACAAGGTCGCCGAGGAAGGGGGCGCCGAAGGCAAGGCGAAGAGCTTCGCAGAAGCGACCCGCGATGCGCTTGAGATGGCCGAGAAGGCACTCAACAGCGGCGGTCACTTATCGGGTTTCACCACCGGGCTCGAAGCGCTGAACGCGAAGCTGGGCGGCCTTCACAAGTCCGACTTGGTCATTGTCGCGGGTCGCCCCGGCATGGGCAAGAGTGCGCTTGGCACGAACATGGCTTTCGCTGCCGCTCGTCGTTTCCTTCGCGACACCGCCGAGGGGAATGAGCCGAATAGATCGGCTGGCGCGCCAGTTTTGATCTTCAGCCTCGAAATGTCGGCCGATCAGCTCGCCACGCGTATCCTTTCCGAGCAATCAGGAATCACATCGGAAAACCTGCGCACCGGCAAGATCTCTCAGCAGGAGTTCAGGGAGCTAGCTCGCGCTGCAGCTGAACTGGAAAGCCTTCCACTCTATATCGACGATACTCCCGGACTGACGATCGCGGCGTTGCGCACACGTGCCCGCCGTCTCAAGCGTCAGAAGGGTATAGGGATGATCGTGGTCGACTATCTTCAGCTGCTTCAGGGCAGCAGCAGGAATTCCAACGAAAACCGCGTTCAGGAGATTTCCGAGATCAGTCGCGGTCTTAAGACACTCGCGAAGGAGCTCGACGTTCCTGTCATCGGATTGTCGCAGCTCAGCCGCGCGGTCGAGCAAAGGGAGGATAAGAGGCCGCAGCTTTCCGATCTTCGTGAATCCGGCTCGATCGAGCAGGACGCCGACATCGTCCTCTTCATCTACCGTGAGGACTATTATTTGAAGGGCACTGAAGTCGAAATGCCAACCCCAGAGGAAGCTCAAGCAAATCTGGATAGGGCCTCAAAGTACCGCGAGTGGAAGGAGAAATTTGACGCTGCCGCTGGCAAGGCTGAGGTGATCGTCGCCAAGCAGCGCCACGGTTCGACCGGAATTGTTCGAGTGCGATTCGACGGGCGCACGACCAAGTTCAGTGATGCGGCGGACGAGGGATACATGCCGGAGATGCGTAGATAGGCGGGGTGGGAAGGCCTGCCTTGGGGAGGGGGTGAGGGCGCCGCACTTGGTTGCGGCGCCCTTCGCTCGTCGGATTTACGGCCCGATGTCGTCGCTGCTCTCGGGCTGCTCGATCTTGACCGGGACGCCCGGTTCGAGGCCGATCGCCTTCGCGACATTGTCGTCCCAGCCATAGACGTCCGGACGGAACTGCACGGTCGTGCCGTCCCAGAATGCGGTTTGGTAGAGCAGGCGGACCGGGATCGGAGTCTTGAGCTTCACGTACTTCTCGTCGTCCTGGCTCATCGCCTCGCTGAACTGGTCAAAGATGCCCTGCTCCTGCGCGAGGGCGGTCGCGAAATCGACCGCGCCCTCGACGCGCACGCAGCCGTGGCTGCGATGCCTTTCGGGCATGCTGAACAGCGCTTTGGCCGGCGTGTCGTGGAGGTAGATCGCCTCCTTGTCGTCCATGTCGAACTTGACCAGCCCGAGCGAATTCTTCGGCCCTGACTGCTGCACCCACTTGCCGTCCTTCTGGACGAAGCCGTTGTCGGCGAGCCAGCCCGCGCTCTTGGTCGACAGTTCCTTGATGCCGATGCCTTCGGGCACCTTCCATTCGGGCTTGGCCACGAGGCTCACGATCGGGGCCTGGAGCTGAGGCGTCGGCTTGTCCGGCTCGCCCTCGACCACCGCGCGGCGATCGGCGTGCGCTCCGTCGCGCCAGTAATCGAGGATCGACGCCGCGGTGTTGACGTCGATCCGGGTTGCCGGCGGCGTTCTCGACAGCCACCGCAGCCGCTCCATCGCGATCGCCGTCTGACGCGCGCGATAGCCGGGCCCAGCATTGAGCACATCCAGCGTTGCGCCGCCGATCACGCCGTCGGGCTTCAGGCCCCATTCGGCCTGCACCTTCTTCACCGCGGCGACTAGGTCGGGCGAATAATGATTGCCGCTGGACGCCGCTGCGGCGCGGGCGGCCCCCGGTTTCTGCGCCGCCGGTTGCGCCGGGGCGATGATCTCATTGGCCATCAGCGCAGCGCGGATCGCGGCAATTCGTGGATCGTGGCCGCCGGGCTTGATTGGCTTGCCCTCGGCAATCGGCTGCGCCTGACCCTTCGCCGCGAGCTGCAGGTAGTGGAGGTGCGCCTGGCTGAGCGCGCGATACTCATCGGTTTGCGGAACCAGCGATTCAAGCCAGCCCTTGACGTCGCCCTTCCGGATCGCCTGCGCGAGCCCCTGCCGGACGTCCATCTTCGACCGCGGGATCGTATAGACTTCGTGCAGGCTCGTCGGATCGGAATAGCCGTTGGCCAGCGCCGACGCATATTTGAGTGCCGCCGCGGTCAACGCCGCGCCGCTTTCCCCGCCCTTAAGAAAGAGCTCGGGCTTGAGACCGTTCGCCGGCGCGCTGGCGATCGTCTCGCGCAGCTGGCGCTCGGTCTTGTTGTCCCAGTTGACGGTGATGCCGCCGGCCTGGTCGGTGGAGGTCTGCCCGGACTGGTTCTTGCCGGAGCAGGAGGCGAGGGCGGTTGTGCACAGGGCGAGGCCCAGGGCCGCGCCGATCCATTTGCTGTTACTCATCAGGGCGCTTGAACGCCGTCAGCGGCCAAAGCGATCCAAGCGGCCGTTCAGTCTTCCTGCATGTTGGGGTCGCTGAGCCCCTCGGTGAGCGACGCGCGGGCGCGGTCGACTTCGCTGCTGGTCACCGGATAGGCGCAGTAATCGGCGGCGTAGAAGGCGCTGGGCCGGTGGTTGCCTGACATGCCAATGCCGCCGAACGGCGCGTTGGAAGGGGCGCCGTTGGTCGGCTTGTTCCAGTTGATCACGCCGGCTCGCAACCCGGCCCAGAACTTGTCGTACATTTCCGGGCTGCCGCCGACGAGGCTCGCAGCGAGGCCGAACCGCGTATTGTTCGCTTCGGCAATGGCCGCGTCGAAGTCGGGAACCCGGATAACCTGCAGGACTGGCCCGAAGATCTCCTCGTCGGGACGGTCCCGGATGTCGGTCACGTCGATCAGCGCAGGCGTCAGGAAAGGCAGATCCTTGGCCCTCCGGTCTAGCCGGCAGATCGGCTTGCCGCCTTTCATCATCAGGTTGAGCCATTGCTCCTGCACATGATCGGCGGCGGCATTGTCGATCAGCGGGCCCATGAACGGCTGAGGGTCGGCAAAGGGCTGGTCGACGATCAACCGCTCGATCAGTTTCTTGACCGCTTGGAGCAGTGGGCCTTCCTTGCCGTCCTCGACGATCAGCCGCCGGGCCGCGGTGCAGCGCTGCCCCGCAGACAGGTAGGCCGACTGAACGACGATCGCCGCCGCGGATTCAATGTCCTTGATGCTCCACACGACCAGCGGGTTGTTGCCGCCGAGCTCGAGCGCGAGGATTTTCTGCGGCGTCTCCGCGAACTGGCGATGGAGCGACATGCCGGCGCGGGCCGAGCCGGTGAACAGCAGCCCGTCGATCCCGGGATGCCCGGCGAGCGCCCGGCCCTGGTCCGGACCGCCGATCAGCAGTCGCACCACGCCATGCGGGATTTTCGCCTCGTGGAAGCAGTGGACCAGGAATTCGCCCGTCGCCGGCGTCTTTTCCGAAGGCTTGAACACCACCGCGTTGCCGGCGATCAGTGCGGGGACGATGTGTCCGTTCGGCAGGTGCGCCGGAAAGTTGTACGGCCCGAGTACCGCGAGGACGCCGTGCGGCTTGTGGCGGACCGCGATGCGGTTCCCGAGCGCGGCCTCCATCTTCCGCTGCGGCGTTCGCTCGGCGTAGGCCTCGACCGAAATGTCCACCTTGTTGACGACCGCCGCGACCTCGGTGCGCGTCTCCCACAGCGGCTTGCCGGTCTCGCGCGCAATCAATTCGGCGAATTCGGCTTCCTTCTTGCGAACCACATTCGCGAAGCGGCGCAGCGCTTCGATGCGATAGGCGTGCGAATGCGCCGCCCAGGCCGGGAAGGCCGCGCGCGCGGCGGCGACCTCGGCATTGGCGTCGCCAGCGTAGCCCGACCAGATTTCGGCGCCGGTTGCCGGATCCTCCGAGGTTAGCGTCGCACCGTGTGCGGACTTCTCCACCGGGTCCGTTTCATGTTCAGCGTCCCGGTGCATCCTGCTCCATTGCTTCGCCCATCCGTCGCACCGCTGTAACCTTCTCCTCGAACGGCTGCCAGTCGTCCCGTTCAGCGATGGCCGACCAGATTGCCTCGACCTCGTCGATATGCATCGAGCAGGGTTCCGCATCGGACCAATAGGCATGCGTCCGGGGGCGTTCGCGACCCTGGAGCAGGCGCGCGAGCTCGCGGAAAGGCTCGGCGGGATAAGCGTCGGCTCCGGGATCGTGCCCGCCGCGCCAGTCGAAGAAGATCAGGTCGATCGGATAGGCGCGAGTGGCGAGTGCCCTGATCAGTGCGCCCGTCAGCTGACGGTCGTCTTTGCCCTGCGCAACGCCCAGCCGACGCAGCATTGCCTCGACCATCGCCTGCTCGAATCGCTGGCTCCAACCCGCGAGCATGTCCGACAAGGCCGTGCCTTCGGCGAGTAGCGACAGGCTGCCTCCCAGCTGAGCGAGATCCCAATGGATGGCTTCGGGTTGCCGGCCGAATGCATAAAGGCCGTAATGGTCGAAATAGGCTGCGGTGAATTCCGGGTCCCATTCCGGTGTGAAGCGCCACGGTCCGTAGTCGAAGCTCTCGCCAGTGATGTTGATGTTGTCGCTGTTGAGGACTCCATGGACGAAGCCGGAGGCTAGATACGATGCGGCGAGCATCGCCGTGGCCTGGCTGACGAGGTCGAACAGCTGCAACGGGTCGTCACCCGGTTTGTCGTAGAGGTTCGCGAGGCAGTAGCGCGTCAGCGCCTTGAGGTTGTCGGCCTGGCCGAAGAAGGCGAGCCGCTGGAAGGTGCCGATGCGGATATGACCGTGGCTGAGGCGCGTCAGCACCGCCGAGCGCGTCGGCGAGGGCTCGTCGCCACGCTCGAGCGCCTCGCCCGTCTCGAACAACGCGAAGGTCTTCGACGTGTTGACGCCGAGCGCCTCGAGCATCTCGGTCGCGAGCACCTCGCGAACGCCGCCCTTCAACGTCAGCCGGCCATCGGCGGTGCGGCTGTAGGGCGTCTGGCCCGAACCCTTGGTGCCGAGGTCGAGCAGCCTCCCCTTATCGTCGCGAAGCTGGGCGAAGGTGAAGCCGCGTCCGTCGCCGATGTCGGGGTTGTACACCCGAAACTGGTGTCCGTGGTAGCGCAGCGCGAGCGGCTCGGTGAGGTTGGCCGGCAGCGGCTCGAACCGGCAGAAATGCCGGTCCCAGTCGTCCTCGGCGAGCTCCAGCCCGATGCGGTTCGCCCAGCGCTCATTCGCAAAGCGCAGGGTGCATTGCGGAAAGCGGGCCGGCTCTACCGCGTCGTAGAAGTCAGGCCCGAGCTCGAGGATCTTCGGGTCGGGCCGGTAGCGGGTCGACGTCAGATAGACACCAGCGGGCAGGGGATGCCCGGGACATCGACCCTGAATTGCCACAGGGAGCCGCTGAGCGGCCGCTCCGCGACCTGCTCGGCCGAAAGGTGCAGCCGGGCGGTGGTTGCGAAGGCGGTCCTCAGGTCCGCGCCGCCGAATGCGATCTTGGTGATGTTGGCGACGGGGAAGCGCACGCGGTCGACCAACTCGCCGGCGGGCGAATAGCGGCGCGCCTCCCAGCCCCCGAAGAGCGAGATCCAGACATGGCCGTCGCTGTCGATGGTCGGACCGTCAGGATGCCCCTCACTCGTGTCGATCTGGACGAACGGCCGCGGCTCGCCGAGCGAACCGTCCTCTTGGATGTCTGCGACGCCGATGGTCCCCTTCAGCGTGTCGACGAAGTAGAGCAGGCGGCCGTCGGGAGAGATGGCCGGGCCGTTGGTGATGGCGATGTCGACCAGCGGAGTGCGCGTCAGGCGGCCCCGGTGGAAGCAATAGAAGGCTCCGGTCTTCGCCCGCTCGCTGTCGTCCATCGTCCCGAACCACAGGCGGCCGGACGGGTCCACGACTCCGTCATTGAGGCGATTGTCCGGATGGCCGGCGTCGACTTCGACGATCCGGTCGAAGCCGCCGCTCGCCTCGTCGAAGCGGTAAAGGCCCGATTGCAGGCCCGCCACAAAACCGCCCTCGTCGGCCGGGAGAAGGAAGCCGATCTGCTCGGGCGCGTCCCAGCTCTTCTTGCCTGCCGTCTCGGGATCGAAGCGATGAATCTGCCTCCGCTTGATGTCGACGAACCACAAGGCGGAATCGCGCTCGACCCAGACGGGCCCTTCGCCCAGCGTTGCTCCGAGCTCCCACACGGGAGAGGGCGTCACATCGGCGGACGAACCCGTCATTCTCGCTCCGTGCGTCGACGGCCGGCCTCGCTTGCCGCCGCGGGGAATGGAGGCCCGAGCCGGAATCGAACCGGCGTGCAAGGATTTGCAGTCCTCTGCGTAACCACTCCGCCATCGGGCCGTCGGAGAGGAGGCGCTTTGGCGGACACGTCCGCCGCCGGTCAACCCCTGCCGTTCGCCGGATACGGTTTCGATGAATGGCGGTTGGCGTTCGCCGCGCCGCTCGATAAGAGCCGGCTTGAACTCCAAGTGTATTATTGGCATATAACAGTTATGACGGTCCAGCGCCCGATTCCAGATTTTGCCGCCGCTCGCGAGGCCATGGTCGAAAGCCAGCTGAGGCCGCAGGGCGTGACCGATGCCGCAGTGCTCGATGCGATGCGCCGCCTGCCGCGCGAGGACTTCCTGCCGAGCCACACCCGGCCGCTCGCTTATGTCGATCGCGCGGTCGCGATCGGGCCGGGGCGGTTCCTCGCGGCTCCGGCGGTGCTCGGCCAGTTGCTCACCCAAATGATGCCCAGCCGCGGCCAGCGCGCGCTCGTCGTCGGCGCGGGGACAGGCTACTCGGCCGCGGTCCTGCAAGCGATCGGCCTCGGGGTCACCGCGCTCGAGAGCGATAAAGAGCTTGCCGCTGCTGCGCGTGATCGGGGCATTGGCGTGGTTGAGGGTCCGCTGCCGCAGGGCTGGCCCGACGGAGCCCCCTATGACCAGATCCTGATCGACGGCGCGGTGGAGCATATCCCCGACGCCATCGTGGCCCAGCTTGCCGATGGCGGCCGCCTCGGTGTCGCGATCGCCGATCGCGGGATCACCCGCCTGGTGGTCGGCCGCAAGGCGGGAGAGGCGTTCGGCACCTTGTCGATTGGCGATGCGGGCGTTCCGGCGCTGCCGGGGTTCCAGCGGCCGCGGGCCTTCTCGTTCTGACAGTCTAGGGGACGTCACCTTGTATTCGAAGATCCTCACCGCGTCGCTGATGGCTGCGCTGATGGCCGGGACGGCGGGCGCGGATACGCTGCGCGAAGCGCTGGTCTCGACCTATCGCACCAACCCGACGCTGACCGGCCAGCGCGAGTCGCTGAAAGCGACCGATGCGACGGTTGCGATCGCCAGGGCTGCCGGCCGGCCGCAGGTCAGCGCGACGGCGGGGATCAATCGCGACCTAAGCCGGAGCGGCATCCTCGACACAGGTGGAAACGGGCCGACCCTCTCCGCCGGGGTCGACATAAGCTATCCGTTGTTCAGCGGGGGCGCGGTCAAGAACAACGTTCGGGCCGCGAAGACTCGGGTCGAGGCGGGTCGCGCCACGCTGCGCGCTGTCGAAGGCGACGTCTTTGTCCTCGCCGTGGCAGCCTACATGGACGTGATCCGTGACCGCGCGATCGTCGAATTGAACCAGAACAACGTGAAGGTGCTCGAGACGAACCTTGAGGCGACGAGCGACCGGTTCAAGATCGGCGATCTCACGCGCACGGACGTCGCGCAGTCCGAGGCGCGTCTGCAGCTCGGGCGCTCCCAGCTTGCGCGGGCTGAAGGAAATCTCGCCGCCAGCGAGGCGACGTACCGCCAGGTCATCGGCCACGCCCCTGGCAATCTTGCCCCTCCCCCGCCGCTGCCGCCCTTGCCGAAGAGCGAGGACGAGGCGGTGCGCATCGCGCTCGCCAACAACCCCGATCTGGTCGCGGTGAGCCGCCAGGCGATCGCGGCCGGCTATGACGTGAACGTGGCCCGCGCCGGCCGGCTGCCGACGCTGTCAGCCGTCGGCAGCGGAACCTATGTGAACGAGCTCGGCGGCTCGATCGGCAACTTCCCAAGCCAGGGCAGCCAGACGACCGTCGGCCTCGCTGCTCGAGTTCCCATCTTCCAGGGCGGCCTTCCTTCGGCCCGGATTCGTCAGGCGCAGGCGTTGCAGGGGCAGTCGCTCGAGCAGGTCGTCGGCACCGAGCGCGCGGTGGTCCAGGCGGCGCACGCAGCCTTCGCCAACTACGAAGCGGCGCAACGCGCGATCCAGGCCAATACTGTCGCCGTCCAGGCCAATGAGCTCGCGCTCGAGGGCAACCGTGCCGAGCAGGGTGTCGGCACGCGCACGATCATCGAAGTGCTGAACGCCGAGCAGGAGCTGCTGTTGTCGCAGGTCGCGCTGGTGACTGCGAAGCGCGATGCATATGTCGCCGGCTTTCAGCTGCTGAATGTGATGGGCCAGGCCGAGGCTCGGGACCTGGGGCTCGACGGCGGCCCGCTTTACGACCCGCTCGGCAACTACCTCCATGTCGCGGGCAACTGGAATGATTGGGCGAACGACCCGCGCCATCCGACCGTCGCAACGCGCACCGTGAGCCCCGAGGAATTGCCTCCGAACCCAGTCGTGACTCCCGAGCTCGTCCCCGCGCCGGTCACGTCGGGCGTGACTCCGCCGCCGCAATAAATGTAGAGCGGCCTGATGCAGTCGCCCGGCCGCGAACCCTCGATGGAAGACATCCTCGCGTCGATCAAAAAAGTGATCGCCGAGGAAAAGGAACTCCGTACCTCCGGCGAGCCGATCGATTCGGTCGAGGACCAGCCCCTGCCGGAGGAAGTCGCGGGCGAAGACGACGTGCTTGAACTCGACCAGGTACTCGCGCCGCCGCTGGACCTGGGCCCGCCGCTCGTCGATGAGGAGCTTGCCGGACAGAGCCGGCAAAAGCTGGAAGCGCTGCAGACCGTTGCCGCGACGATCCCGGCCGCGCCGTCGAGTAACCCGCTCGAGGATATCATCCGCGAGATGCTCCGGCCGATGCTCAAGCAATGGCTCGACGAGCATTTGCCGCAGATGGTCGACGAACATGTGAAGCGCGAGATTTCGCGGATTACGGGCCGGCCACTGTAGTCCTTGTCAGCCGCGCGGGCTTTGCTACGCCTGCGGCATGACCTACCCGAAGCTCCTCCTCGCCGCCGCGACCGCCTTTGCGCTTGCGGCTTCCCCCGCCGCCGCCCGTCCGATGACCGCGGCCGACATGCATTCGATGCACCGTATCGGCGCGCCCGAGATCTCACCCGACGGCCGGACCGCGGTGTTCACCGTCTCGACCACCGACTGGGACAAGAACAAGCGCGTCAACACGCTGCACATGCTCGACCTGACGAAGCCGGGCGCCGCCCCTCAACCGGTCGCCGGCGCTGAAAAGGGGCACGATGCGGTCTTCGGGTTGGACGGTTCGCTGTGGTTCCTGATGGCTGCTGGCGACCATGACCAGCTCTTCCGCAAGGCGGCGGGCGGCAAGCCGGTGCAGGTCAGCGACTTCCCCGTTGACGTCAGCGGGTTCAAGCTCGCGCCCACCGGCGATCGCGTCGTCGTCTGGGCCGATCGGCCGGACTGCCCGGATCTCGCCTGCGCGACCGCGCAATTTCCAGCCAAGCCTGCCGGCTCGGGACGCACCTTCGATCAGACATTCATTCGCCACTGGGACACCTGGGCCGAGCCTGGCACCAGGTCGCGGCTTTATGCCTTCCCCGTCGTCAACGGAAAGCTGGGCGGTGGCGGCGTCCGCCTGACCACTGGGCTCGAGGGGGACACGCCGTCAAAGCCGTTCGGCGGCGGCGAGGAGATCGCCTTCTCGCCCGATGGCCGCACGGTCTATTTCGCGCTGCGCGAGGCGGGCCGGATGGAATCGCTGTCGACCAATCTCGACATCTTCGCGGTTCCGGCTGACGGTAGCGCGCCGCCGACCAACCTCACGGCCGCTAGCAAGGGCATGGACAACCTGCCCGCAGTATCGCCCGACGGGCGGACCCTCGCTTATTTCGACATGGCGCGTGCCGGCTACGAGGCCGACCGCCAGGTGCTGATGCTGCGCGACCTCGCGACCGGTTCGGTGCGGCCGCTGACGCAGAACTGGGACCGTTCGGTCGGCTCGATCGCCTGGGCGCGCGATGGCCGCAGCCTGATCGTCACGGCCGAGGACACGCTCGAGCAGCCCGTGTGGCGCGTCGACGCGCGCACCGGTGCGGTCACGCGGCTCACCGGCGACGGTCATTTCGACAATGTCCGGGCGCTTCCGGGCGGTGGCGCGATCGCCACCATGAACAGCATCATGGCGCTCGACGATTTGTACCGGATCGATGCCGGCGGCCGGATCACGAGGCTGACCGACGTCAACCGCGAGCTGCTCGCTCAGCTCGACCCGGTCACTTTCCAGAAGTTCAGCTTCACCGGCGCGAACAGTGATCGCGTCTGGGGTTGGGAGGTAAAGCCGGTCCGGGACCGCAAGCTGCCGGTGCTTCTGCTGGTCCATGGCGGGCCGCAGGGCACGTTCAGCAACAGCTGGTCCTACCGCTGGAACCCCCGCCTGTTCTCGGCTCCCGGCTATGGCGTGGTCGGCATCGATTTCCACGGGTCGACCGGCTACGGCCAGGCCTTCAGCGACGCGATCAACCGCAACTGGGGCGGTTGGCCTCTGGAGGACCTCCAGAAGGGCTTAGCGTTCGCGACCGCGCACGATCCGCAGCTCGACGCGGCGAATGCCTGCGCGGCCGGCGGCTCCTATGGCGGCTACATGATGAACTGGATCGAGGGGAACTGGCCCGATCGGTTCAAGTGCCTCGTCCAGCATGACGGCGTGTTCGACGCCCGTGCCATGGCCTATGAGACCGAGGAACTGTGGTTCGACGAATGGGAGCATGGCGGCCATCCTTATTATGAGGCGCCGGCGGAGTTCGAAAAATGGAACCCGGTGAACTATGTCGACAGATGGAAGACGCCGCAGCTCGTGATCACGTCGGAGAAGGACTTCCGAATCCCTTACACGCAGGGGATCGCCGCCTTCACCGCGCTCCAACGCCGCAACATCCCGTCACGCCTGCTGATCTTCCCGGACGAGAACCATTGGGTGCTGAAGCCCAAGAACTCGGTGCAATGGTATGACGAGGTGTTTGGCTGGCTCCGCCGCTGGCTCGGCGGCCAGCAGGTCCAGGCGCCGATGCCCGCCCCGGCCGCGCCAGCGAAGCCGGAGCGAGGTTGATGCTGCAGCGCAGCGCGTTTAGTCGCGCTGCATGACCGAGCTTCCCAAGACCTTCGAGCCGCGCGCGATCGAGGATCGCTGGTACGCGCATTGGGAAAGCCGCGGCCTGTTCCGGCCCGACCGGCCCGACGCGACGCCATGGACGATCGTCATGCCGCCGCCCAACGTCACCGGCTCGCTCCACATCGGCCATGCGCTCGACAACACGCTCCAGGACGTGCTCACCCGCCGCGAGCGGATGCTGGGCAAGGATGCCTTGTGGGTAGTGGGCACCGACCATGCCGGGATCGCGACGCAGATGGTCGTCGAGCGCAATCTCGAGAGCCAGGGCCTGAAGCGCGCGGAGATCGGGCGCGAGGCCTTCCTTGATCACGTGTGGGAATGGAAGGCACAGTCGGGCGGCGCGATCACCCGCCAGCTGCGCCGCCTCGGGGCGTCATGCGACTGGGCGCATGAGCGCTTCACCATGGACGAGCGCTACCAGCGCGCCGTCACCCACACCTTCGTCGAGATGCACAAGCGCGGGCTGATCTACCGCGCCAAGCGCCTGGTGAACTGGGACCCGAAGTTCCAGACGGCAATCAGCGACCTCGAGGTCGATAATCGCGAAGTGCAGGGCCACATGTGGCACTTCAAATATCCGCTCGCCGGTGGCGAGACCTACACCTACGTCGAGCGCGATTTCGATGGAAATGTCGTGCTCGAGGAGGAGCGCGATTACATCTCGATCGCGACCACCCGGCCTGAGACGATGCTCGGCGACGGCGCGGTCGCGGTCCACCCGGACGATGAGCGCTATCGGCCGATCGTCGGCAAGCTCTGCGAGATACCGGTCGGGCCGAAGGAGCATCGCCGGTTGATCCCGATCATCACCGATGAATATCCGGACCCGAATTTCGGCTCGGGCGCGGTCAAGATCACGGGCGGGCACGATCTCAACGACTATGGCGTTGCCCAGCGCAACGGCTTGCCCATGTATCGCCTGATGGACGGGACCGCGCACATGCGCAGCGACGGTCCGACCTACGCCGAAAGCGCCGCACGCGCGCAGGCAATCGCGCGGGGCGAGAAGGCCAGCGCAGAAGAAGTCGACGCGCTCAACCTCGTCCCCGAAGCCTATCGCGGCCTTGACCGCTACGAGGCGCGCAACCGGGTGGTCGCGGACATTGATTCTGAAGGCCTGATGATCTGCGTCGAGGACAAGCCGATCATGCAGCCGTTCGGGGATCGGTCGAACGTGGTGATCGAGCCGATGCTCACCGACCAATGGTATGTCGATGCGGCGACGCTTGCGAAGCCGGCGATCGAGGCGGTGCGGTCGGGGGCGATCAGGGTCGTTCCCGAGACCTGGAAGAAGACCTGGTTCAACTGGCTCGAGAACATCCAGCCCTGGTGCGTCTCGCGCCAATTGTGGTGGGGCCATCGCATTCCGGCTTGGTTCGACGCCGAGGGCAACATTTACGTCGCGGAAACTGTTGATCAGGCGCAATCACAGGCCGGCGAGGGGGTTGCGCTCCGGCAGGACCCCGACGTGCTCGACACCTGGTTTTCGTCTGCCCTATGGCCGTTCGCGACGCTCGGCTGGCCGGAAGAGACCGAGGACCTGAAGCGCCACTATCCGAACGACGTCCTCATCTCGGGCTTCGACATCCTGTTTTTCTGGGATGCGCGCATGGCGATGCAGGGCATCGAGTTCATGGGGAAACCGCCGTGGAAGACGCTCTATCTCCACGGCCTGGTCCGCGACGCGCACGGCCAGAAGATGTCCAAGTCTAAGGGCAACACGGTCGATCCGCTCGGCCTGATCGACAAGTACGGTGCGGACGCCTTGCGCTTCACGCTCGCGGCGATGGAAAGCCAGGGCCGCGACATCAAGCTCGATGAGAAACGCGTCGAAGGCTACCGCAACTTCGCGACCAAGCTGTGGAATGCCGCGCGCTTCCTGCAGATGAACGGCGTCGGGGCCAGCGACAGCATCGCCGCGCCGCCCGCCGAGCTACCGGTCAACCGCTGGATCATCGGCGAAGTGGTCGAGACGCTGGCCAGGCTCGATCGCGCGTTCGACGAGCTGCGCTACGACGAGATGGCCGATGCTATCTATCATTTCGTGTGGGGCACCTTCTGCGATTGGTATGTCGAGCTGATCAAGGGCGCGTTCGACGACGAGACCAAGGCCGTCGCCGCGTGGGCGTTCGACCAGATCCTGGTGATGCTGCACCCGCTGATGCCTTTCATCACCGAGGAGCTGTGGAGCGCGATGGGCGAGCGGCCCTACGAGCTGATCATCGCCAAGTGGCCTGAGCTGCGGGCGCAGAGCGACCCGCGGGCAAAGGCGGAGATCGAGGCCCTGGTCTCGATCATTGCGGAGGCGCGGACCCTGCGGGCCGAGCTCAATATTCCATGGAGCGCGACCCTTACGCCGCATGTCATCGGCGATCCGGCGCTGGTCGAGCGCCTCGCAGCAGATGCCGCGACGCTCGCCCGAATGGCGAAGCTTGGCGCGCCAACCAACGCGGAATGGGCACCGCCGAACAGCGCTCAGGTCGTCGTCAACGGCACGACGATTGCCTTCCCGCTTGGTGACGCGATTGACCTGAACGCAGAATCGGCGCGGCTTTCGAAGGCTGTCGAAGCGGTTGAGAAAGAGCGGGACAGCCTCGCCCAGCGCCTCGCCAACCCGAACTTCACCGAGCGCGCCAAGCCCGAAGCCGTGGAGAAGGCCCGCGCGGACCATGAAGCAAAGGCCGCGGAGGCCGAACGGTTGCGCGCGGCGTTGGAGCGGCTGGGTTAATGGCGGACGCACCAGCAGCACGAGCAGGCCCGCGCAGCCGGGGCGACCTCACCCAAGGGCCAATCGGCTCGACCCTGCTGAAGTTCGCGCTGCCGACGCTTGCTTCCTCGATCCTCCAGTCGCTGAACGGCACGATCAATGCGATCTGGGTCGGCCGCTTCCTCGGCGAGGGCGCGCTCGCGGCGACCTCCAACGCCAACATGGTGATGTTCCTGCTCACGTCCTTCGTGTTCGGTTTCGGCATGGCCTCGACCATCCTGATCGGACAGGCGTGGGGTCGCCGCGACGTCGACCAGGCGCGGCGCGTGTTTGGCACCGCCAGCGGCACCTTTCTCCTCGTCACGATCCTGATTGCCGTCGCCGGCTATTTTCTCGCCCCGGGGATCCTGCACTTGCTCGGCACGCCCGGCGACGCCGCGCCGCTCGCGCTCGCTTACCTTCGCGTCATCTTCCTCGCCATGCCGGCGCTGCTCCTGCTGACGCTGTCGATGATGGCGCTGCGCGGTGCCGGCGACAGCCTGACGCCCTTGTGGTTCATGCTGGTCGCCGTGCTGCTCGACAGCGGTCTCAACCCGGTCTTCATCCTCGGCCTTGGCCCGGCGCCGAAGCTCGGGATCGCGGGATCGGCGACCGCCACGCTGATCGCCAATTACGCGGCGCTGATCGGGCTCATCGGCTACATCTATCTTAAGGACCTGCCGCTGAGGCTTCGCGGCGCGGAGCTCAAATATCTGTGGTGCGACCTCGGCATCGCCAGGACGATCTTTGCCAAGGGGCTGCCGATGGGCATCCAGATGATCGTCATCTCGATGTCCGCACTGGCGCTGGTCGGCCTCGTCAACCGGGAGGGGGTCGACACGACCGCCGCATTCGGCGTCGCCCTGCAGCTGTGGACCTATGTCCAGATGCCGGCGATGGCCCTCGGCGCCGCGGTCAGCGCGATGGCGGCCCAGAATATTGGCGCGCGCCAGTGGGACCGGGTCGGGCGGATCACTCGGGTGGGCATCGTCCAGTCTCTGCTCATCACCGGGGTCCTGATCGTCCTGCTGACCCTCGCGGACCGGTCGGTGCTCTCGCTGTTCATGGGCCCGGACAGCCCGGCGCTGCCGATTGCCCGCCATGTCCACCTGCTCGCCACCTGGAACTTCCTGCTGTTCGGCGTGATGATGGTGCTGTTCGCCACGGTGCGCGCCAACGGCGCGGTGTGGGCGCCTTTGATCATCCTGACCATCGGCCTGGTGCCCGTTCGCTTCGGCTATATCTTCGCGACCTATGGTTGGCTCGGGGCCGATGCGATCTGGACCAGCTTCCCGGTCACCTCGCTGATCAATCTCGCGATGGCCGCGGCTTATTATCTCAATGGCAGCTGGAGAAAGGCGCGGATGAGCGCCGATGCGATTCCTTGCGAGGACGAGTGCATCGAGGAAGCCGAAGCGACGCGCGAGCCCGGCGGAGCATTGAACCCGGCTGGTTGATGGCCTCATTCGCGCTATACGGCGCCGCCATGTCCGCTTCTTACCCTTACCTGCGCATGCGCCGTGGTCGCTCGAGCCCGTGGATGCGCGCGATGCTGGCCGAGAAACGCCTTCACCCCAGCGACTTCATCTGGCCCCTGTTCATTTGCGACGGCCGCGATTGCGAGGAACCGATCGGTTCTCTCCCTGGCGTCAGCCGGTGGAGCGTTGACCGCATCGCCGCGAAGGCGAAGGAGGCTGCGGCGCTTGGGATCCCGTGCATCGCTTTGTTCCCCAATACGCCCGAGGGCCTGCGCACCGAGCGTGCCGAGGAAGCGCTTAACAGCGACAACCTCATCTGCCGCGCGATCAAGGCGATCAAGGACGCGGTGCCGGAGATCGGCGTGCTGACCGACGTCGCGCTCGATCCCTACACGGCGCACGGGCACGACGGGCTGGTCGACATCGCCGGGAACGTCATCAACGACGACACGGTCAGCATCCTCGTCGAGCAGGCCCTCGTGCAGGCGGCCGCCGGAGCCGACATCGTCGCTCCCTCGGACATGATGGACGGGCGGGTCGCCGCGATCCGCGAGGCGCTCGAGCGCGAGGGCCACCAGAATGTCGCGATCATGGCCTATGCCGCGAAGTACGCGTCCGCCTTCTACGGGCCGTTCCGCGAGGCGGTCGGCTCGCTCGGCCGCCTGAAGGGCGACAAGCGCGGCTACCAGATGGACCCGGCCAACATCGAGGAGGCGCTGCGGGAGGTCGAGCTCGACCTCGCCGAAGGCGCGGACTTCGTGATGGTGAAGCCCGGCCTACCCTATCTCGATGTCATCGCCCGGGTGAAGGACGCATTCGGGGTCCCGACCTTCGCCTACCAGGTGAGCGGTGAGTATGCGATGATCGAGCATGCCGCCGCGGCCGGCGCCGGTGATCGCGATGCGCTGATCCTCGAGACATTGCTCGGCTTCAAGCGGGCCGGAGCTACCGGCGTCCTCACCTATCACGCCGTCGACGCCGCGCGGCTGATCGCCGGATGATCGAGCGGCTTCGCGCCGACATCGAGCGGCTGCGAGAGGCTGCCTCGCCGTTGGAGCCCGACAGCGAGGGCCGCCGCGAGCTCGGCACCATGGTTCTCGACCACGCCCTAGGTTTCCTCGACCAGGTTGAAGATGCGCCCAGCCTGCGCCCAGCATCCGAGGCGTTCGCCGAGCGGCTGGAACCCGAGTTCAGCGAGGAGGGCAGGGGAGCGGCAACGGTCCTCGACTATGTCGGCTCGTGCATCGAGCGGCCGGGCATCACGACGACGTCGCCTCGCTTCATGGGCTACATTCCGGGCGGCGGCCTCTTCCATTCGGCGCTCGGCGACATGCTTGCTGCCGCGTCGAACAAATATTCGGGCTTCGCGCCCGCCGCTCCGGGCGCGGTCCGGATCGAGAATGCCTGCACGCAATGGCTTGCAGGCGTCATCGGTTATCCGTCCGAATCCGCCGGCACGCTGACCTCCGGCGGTAGCATGGCAAATTTGACGGCGATCGTCGCCGCGCGGGAGGCGCGCGACCCGGAAGGCGGCGGCGCCGTCTATCTGACGCGCTTTGCCCACCACTGCATCGATAAGGCGCTGCACATCGCCGGCCGCGCCCACTCTCCACGGCGTCTGATAGCCACGGACGACCATTATCGCATGTCGGTCGAAGCGCTCGAGCAGGCGCTCGAGGAAGACGCCCGGCAATCGATCCGTCCCTGGCTTGTGGTGGCGTCAGCCGGCACGGTCGACACCGGCTCGGTCGACTCGCTCGCCGACATTGCGGACCTTTGCCGCCGGCACGGCGCCTGGTTCCACGTCGACGGAGCCTATGGTGGCCTCTTCGCCTTGTGCGACCAGGGTCGTAAACTTCTACGCGGCATCGAGCAGGCCGACAGCGTGGCGCTCGACCCGCACAAGACCTTGTTCCTACCCTACGGGACCGGCGCGGCGCTGGTGCGCGACGGCCAGCAGCTGCTCGGCGCGTTCAGCGCCAGCGCCGAATATATCCGGCCCTTTTCGGAGACCGACGTCGGCCCCTCACCGGCCGATCTGTCGCCCGAGCTTACGCGGCACTTTCGTGCGCTGAGGCTGTGGCTCCCGCTGCAGATTGCCGGCGTCGGCGCGTTCCGCGCGGCCCAGGCAGAAAAGCTTGCGCTCGCCCGTTACTTTCACGCGCGCCTGTCCGAGATCGACGGCTTCGATCCCGGGCCGGCGCCCGACCTCTCGGTGGTCGCCTTTCGCTACCTTCCCAAGAGCGGCGATGCCGACGAGTTTAACGAACGCCTGATCCGGCATGTCCAGCAGGAAGGCCGGGTGATGCTGAGCGGAACGCGCATCGACGGCCGCTTCTATTTGCGCTGCGCGATCCTCTGTTTCCGAACGCACCTGGAGCATGTCGATGAAGCCATCGACGCCGTGCGCCGGGGCGTTGAGGCGTGTGAGGACGCTGTTCCTTAAAGCCCGAGCCGCTTCTGGATCGCGTCGATCCGGGCCGATTGCCGCGCGTCGAGCGTGCCCACTTCGGCCTGCGCGCTCTCGATCGCCGCAAGGTCGTTGGGCGCGATCCCGGCATTGGCCTGGAGCGAGGCGGCGGCGAGCGCGTCGATGTCGCCGAGCGCCTGGGCGGTCGGCTTGCGTGCCGCGATGGCCGCGGTGAGCGCCTGCTGTGCGGTGATCCAGCCTTCGCTCTGCGGAGCGCCGGCCACGGCGGAGAGGCGTTCGGCCTCGGCCGCGGCGCTATCGAACGATGCAGCGCCGCTGCGGGCTTCTTCGACCAGGCTCGAAAGCCGGGCCGCCAGCGACGGCGTCGTCGGCCGGTCGTTGACCGGGCGGATAACCGGCACGCGCGGATCGATCGCTTCGGCGGCGCGCGGCTGGAGCGAAGGATAGGGCCCGCCCGGCGCGCTGCACGCGCCAAGGGCGACGAGAGGGACGAGAGCCAGGCGACGCATGGTGTTCGGCTCTAAGGAAAAAATGGCGCGCCCGAAAGGATTCGAACCTCTGACCCCCAGATTCGTAGTCTGGTGCTCTATCCAGCTGAGCTACGGGCGCGCGGTGCCGGGGAACGGCAGGCGCGCGACATAGGGGGAGGATTTGGCCGGCGCAACCCTAGGGTGCGCGGCCGCCTGAATGTGCTGCCCTGATCAGCCGTTGAGGATTGCGGTGCCGCAGATCGTCGCTGCGCAGGCGCTCGCCCGCTCGGCAAAATCCGCTGCCAGTTTGCTGTGCCACGCCCGTGCCGTTTCCGTCACCGCGCGCTGTGCTGCCATCCGCTCTTCGACTGCCCGCCTGCTGTAATAACGCTGGTTCGATTCCACTTGCCCCTCCGCCTCAGGAGACGAATCGGACCATCGCTCGCCAGTGGCTAAGCAATAGTTAATATCCACAGGGACCCTACGGGTCAGCGCCATGTCCGGACGTTTTTCCCGGGTTTGTCCCGGGGTGGAACAGAAGCGTGCTCTCATGGTGACACCCGATGGCCAAACACCGACCATCGGTGAAACCTAACGACTCGCCGCACGTTGGGGGGTCCAAATGGTTTCGAAGGAAGTCACAATGCTGAGTTCGATCGAGAAGCCCCGAACCGCGTTCAACCCGAACGCCCGAGGCTACCACGCGGTCTACCACGACGGCGAGGTCAATCACTGCCCCGGCTGCAGCCGCACGCACTGGATCATTGGGCGCTTGTCGGCCGAGTGCGCGTTCTGCTCGACGGCGCTCCCGCTGACGGAAGCGTTCACCCAGGGGCCGGCCGCGACTCCCGTCTTCTGGAGCGGCAGGCGCCCGAGCTACGCCGACCTCGCGGCCTAACGCCCGGAATTAACTGGTTTTCGGTTCATGCGTCGAGGCTTATGCTTCGGCGCATGAAACGACTCATGCTCCTGTTCGTGCTTGGCGCGACCGCTCAGGCAGGCCTTGCCGCCGGCGCGTCCAACTTCACGCTGGTGAACGGGACCGGGGCGGCGATCGCCGATCTGTCGATCCGGCGGACCGGCTCGAACGACTGGCGGCCGCTCGGCACCGCTCCGTCGGCCGGCGCGCGAGCGTCAATGAGCTTCAGCGATCCGGATTGCGCGTTCGACATCCGCGCCACTGTCAGCGGTACCGGTCAGGTCACCTGGGCGGGAGTCAATCTGTGCGCCGTGAAATCCGTGACTCTGAACCGCGACGGTTCAGCAGGCGCGTGGGTCGATTACGACCGCTAGGCGAGCGCCTCCGCACCGGCGATCGATAAGGACCTGACGCCAGCGCCGGCGCTGGAGCTCTCACCGAATCCAGCAGCTTGCCGCCCGCGACAAAGACGACGCCGCTACACGCCGCCGCAAGCAGCCATCCGCCCCAGCCGGGATAGGTTTCAAGGTAGAGCCGGCCACGTTCGACCGCGCCCAGTGCGATCGCATAAATCACCAGCCACGCCTCGAGGCGCGTCTTGATGGTGAACAGGCGACCGATCTTCCTGAGCATTGCCATTCGTTAACGTTTGAACGTCCCGATGGCCGTTTTGAGCCGGAAAATTCCTAAAGGACAGGGTTAAAATCAGAGAGCGGCGAATCCCGTTTCGGGACAGCGGCTTAGGCCAGCTCGGCGAGGTCCAGCGCCTCGAGCAGCGCCGTCCGGGCGTGCTCGATCTCGGCGATCAGCGCCGGCTGCTGCAGGTCCTCGTGGTCGATTTGCTCGGGCCAGGCGTTGCCGACCACGGCGGCGATCCGGTCGAGCCTTGCGTCGTCGACGAGGAACCGCGGGTCGACTTCGGCCGGGTCGGCAACCACCCGGAGGCGGAGGCATGCGGGGCCGCCGCCGTTGGCCATCGACTGGCGCACGTCCACCACCTCAACGCGGCGGATCGGGCCGTTGCCTGCGACATGCCGCTCGAGCCAGCGCCACACCGTCGGCGTCTCGCGCGCTTCGCCGGGCACGATCAGCGTCGGCTGGCCGTCGGGCGGGGTGACCAGCTGCGCGTTGAATAGATACGACCGGATCGCGTCGCCCAGCGGAACCTCGGCCGCGGGCACTTCGACATAATCGAACCCGGGCACCAGCCGCTCGCACGCAGCGATTAGCGCAGCCTTGTCGGCGAAGGCCTGTTCGTGGGCTAACAGGACACGCTCGTTGGCAACGGCGACGACGTCGTTGTGGAACGCGCCGGCCGCGATCGCTTCCTCCGACTGCTCGGCGAAGACGACACGCGCAGGGTCGAGCCGGTGCAGCCGCGCTATCGCTTTCGACGCCTCGAGATGCTGGCGCGCCGGGAACGCACCGCCCGACACGCCGTAGACGAAGACCTCGACTCCCGGCTCGCCATGCGCCGGCGTCAGCCGCATGTGGTTGGCCGCGCCTTCGTCGCCGAAAGCTGGCGGGACAGGGCCATGAACCGAGAAGGCGTCGCCCGCGAAGGCGAGGCGTAGCTGCGCCAGCGTCGCCGGCCATTCGTGGCTGCGGTGCGGCATCGTCTTCAGGTTGGCGACGGTCAGGTGGCACTTGCCATCGGCCGTGTCGGGCGACGGCGAAACAGTGGCGGCATTGGCCGCCCACATCGCTGAGGCCGAGAGAGCATTGGCCGCCAGCACCGGGTCTGCCCCCTCGATCGTGGTGCCCAGCTCGGCCAGCCAGGGGCGGTCAGGCCGCGGGTGGGGCAGGAAGATGCCCTGCTTCAGCCCGAGCGCCAGGTTGGCGCGCATCTTGTCGAGCCCCTGGAGCGCCGCGGCGCGCGGCTGCGAAACCGCGCCGGCATTACGGGTCGAGGCCAGGTTCCCGAGGCTGAGCCCCGCATAATTGTGGCTTGGACCGACGATCCCGTCGAAATTGATCTCGGCGAGGCTCACTTGGGGACGACCACCACGCTGTCGCCGATGTCGACCTCGAGCAATTCGGCCGCCTCGCGGTCGATGCAGATGCCCTTCTTCCCCAGGCGCTTCACCGTCGTGCAGGCGGCGCGGAAATCCGTGAGGCTCCCGGACGCGACCAGCATATTCGCGGTCCCAGCGTCGCCGATTTCGGCGATGGTCTCGTGGCGCGCCTCTCGGATCGTCCGTATTTTGTCGGTTGCCGCGGTCACGGTCGGCCCGCCGTCGAAGATGTCGATGTAGCGGTCGAAGCTAAAGCCTTCGGCTTCCAGCATGCGTAGCGCCGCCCGCCCGCTCGGGTGCGGCTGGGCCATCACCGCCCTGGCGCTGTCGGCCAGCAGATCGACGTAGATCGGCGTCTTGGGCATCAGGTCGGCGATGAAGCGCGTGCCGTGGACGGCGTTGAACTCGTCGGCTTCGGGAAAGGTCATGCCGAAGAAGCGGCCGGCCAGCCCGTCCCAGAAGGGCGCGTTGCCCGCTTCATCCATCACACCACGAAGCTCGGCCAGCGTTCGCTCGCCGAACCGCGCGCGGTGCAGCTTCATGAACAAGTAGCGGCTGCGCGCGAGGAGGGCGCCGAGCCCGCTTGCCCGCATCTCGGGATGGAGGAACAGTCCGCCGACCTCGGACGACCCTTCGAGGTCGGTGGTCAGCGTGAGCATCTGGTTGCGAAATGTCTTGCCGAGCTCCGGGCTGGTCTGGGTCAGCGTGCTGAGGTGGTAGGAATAGAAAGGCTGGACCACGCCGACCTGCCCGAACACCTGGCAGGTGCCGCGAATTCTTTCGCGCTTCGGGTCCTCGAGAACGAAGACGTAAAGGTCGGCGGCCTGGCAATCCTCCTTGCGGGCGAAGCTCTTTTCGGACCGGTCGAGCTTCGCGACCAGCGTCCCGCGGTCGGCCGGCAGGTTGGTGAAGCCGCCCCCGGTGAGTTTCGCCATCTGGTAGATGGCGCGGAAATCGTCGCCGGTCGCTGGACGGACGCGGAAGCTCATGCGCCCTCCGCCAGGCGAAGGATGGTGAGTGCGCTCAAGGCTGCGCGCTCGGCGAGGCTGTCGACGATCAGATATTCCTCCGGACTGTGAATTTTGCCGCCGCGCACGCCCATCGTGTCGACCACGGAGACTCCGCAGGCGGCGATATTGTTGCCGTCGCACACCCCTCCGGACGGCTGCCAGGCGATCTGCTGGCCAAGATCGGCGCCGGCCTGCTTGACCAGGTTGAACAGCTTCTCCGCCGCGGGCGTCAGCGGCTTGGGCGGTCGGCCGAAGCCGCCGTCCACCTCGATCGCGACGTCGCGCTCGGCCGCAACCGCGGCGGTCGCATCGGCGATTTCGGTCTTTGCCTCCGCCTCGATCTCGGGCGTTCGCGGCCTCAGGTTGGCCCGCAAGATCGCTAGGTCGGGCACCACATTGCTCGGGCCTCCGCCCTCGATCCGCGAGGCGTTCACCGTCAGGCCGTCGCGTCTCAGCGCCTCCAGCCTCAGAGCGAGGTCGGCCGCGGCGGTCAGCGCATTGCGCCCATCCTCGGGATTGCGTCCGGCATGAGCCGAACGCCCTCGCACGACGAAGGCGAAATTGCCGCTTCCCGGCCGGGCGCCGGCGAGCGTGCCGTCGGGCAGCGCGGCCGGTTCGTAGGTCAGCGCCGCGCGCTTGCCTTCCGCGGCCCGCGCCAGCAGCGCCGCCGAGGCCGGTGAACCGACCTCCTCGTCGCTGTTGATCACCACCTCATAGCCGATCCGGTCAGCGGTGGGGCTTCCCTCGACCGCCTTCAACGCCGCCAGCATCACGGCGAGTCCACCCTTCATGTCGGCGACTCCCGGCCCGCCGAGCACGCCATCCTCGATCCACCTTGTCTCCTGGAACGGGTGGTCGAGGCCATAGACGGTGTCCATGTGCCCGGTCAGGAGCAGCTGGATCGGCGCCGTCGGGCGAACGGTCAGGTGGAGGTGCCGGCCGTGGCGAGTCTCGGTCGGCCGGCCGCCGGCGTCGACCGCCCGAACCAGCGCGGGATTTTCCAGGCGCAGCAAGCCCGGCAGCGCGGCGAAGGCGTCGACCAGCAGGTCGGCCATGCGTTCGAGCCCGCCGAGGTTGCGCGACCCGCTGTTGATCGCTGACCAGGCCAGCACCTGATCGAGCATATGTTCGGCGCCCGCGCGTTCAACGACCGCGCGCTCGCTCGACGATAGTAACGCCATGGAAACGGCTCTAGCCGCCCGAAATCGGCCGCGCCACCCCGCTAGACGGAAGCAACCACCGGCTTGGAGCCGAGGAGCTCGGCAAGCCTTACCAGTCGGCGCTCGACCGCGTCGCCCACCAGCGCTTCCTCGCCCCGCCGCACAGTTAATTCGATCGAGCCGTTGCGCAGCGAGAGAGCGGTTCGCTTGAGCACCGATCCCACGCCGCCCGATAGCCGCTGGCCGAGGCGCATTGCGGCGCCCCAGCAATGCGCGCGCTTCAGCTGCTCGTCCTTGCACAGCTCGGCGAGCCGCGCGTCGGGCAGGCGGTCGCGGCCGAAGCTGGCCGCCAGCGCCTGGGCCATGATCACCCGGCCGCTGGGCGTCAGTGCGACCCAATTGCCGTGCAGCGCCATTTCGATGCCGCGGTCCGCGCGGAACCCCGGGTTCGCCTGCCAGGCGACGTCGGCCAGCAGGCAGGATGCAAGCCGCAGCCGCCGCATCCCCGGCCCATCGTCGAACAGGGGCGCAATCCACTCGTCGAGCAGGTCGCCATGCTGGCCGAAGCGATGCTCCGCGCCACTCGCGTCGCGCGCTTCCTCGATCAGCGGATCGATCCTGCGCTGGCTCGGCTTCAGGTTCGAAAAGAGTAGTCCCTCGCGGATGCCGTAGGTGGAGACGACCAGCTGCGACGGTTCGAGCTCGTCGACCAGTAGCTCGACCAGCATTGCGGCCACGGGCGAAGTCGCCAGGCGCGACGATTCGATGCCGGCGATTCGTGGATCGGACGCGCGCACCAGCCTGCGGAGTTCCTTGGCCCGCGACGGCTTCATCCGATACTGATGGGTGATCGGTAGCGGGAATTCGCTTGCCAGCATGTCGATGCGCGCAAGAGCGCGCCACGATCCGCCGACCATGTAGAATGGACGGTCGCGCGCCTGCTCTTTGATCGGCGAATTCCGAAGGGCAGCTTTCAGCTCCTTTCGGGCAGCTCGCTCGCCGGCGACGTCGGCCTCGAGCCGGAGCACGCCGAGCGGAACTGAAATCCCGGACCCGGACCGCCCTTGGCCGACCGGCACCAGCTCGAGGCTGCCGCCGCCAAGGTCGCCGACGATGCCGTCGGCTTCGGGAATGCCGGACAGCACGCCTTCGCCGGCGAGCCGCGCTTCCTCTTCGGCACTCAGAATCGTGCAGTCGAAGCCGATCCGGGAGACCTCGCGAACGAAGTCCGGGCCATCCTCGGCATCGCGGATCGCTGCCGTCGCCACGACATGGGTTCGCCTGACCTTCATGTGCGTGATCAGCAGCTTGAACCGCTCGAGCGCGGCGAGCGCTTTGTCGCGCGCCGCTTCAGGCAGGCGGCCGGAGCGGTTACGGCCCGCGCCAAGGCCCGCCAGGACCTTCTCGTTGAAGATCGGGGTCGGGATCCGCGTCGGCCCGGCATAGACCACCAGCCGGACCGAGTTCGATCCGATGTCGATGATCCCGATGGGTTCGGTGAGCGTCACCGCCCGCGCTGGAAGCGGAGCTTCGGCACCCGGCGGCCCTTCTTGAGCGCCTGGCCGCGGCCCGACAGGCTCGGGTTCGACATGAAGTAATCGTGCAGGTTGAAGGCGTGACCCGGCTTGGGCTCCAGCCTGGTCGAGGTCCCATCGGGATTCAGCCGCCAGCTTTGCTCATTGTCGATCAGGTTGGCGACCATCACCTGGTCGAGCAGCTGGGCATGCACGGTCTTGTTCTCGATCGGCAGCATATATTCGATGCGCCGATCCAGGTTGCGCGGCATCCAGTCGGCCGAGCTGATGTAGACCCTGGCGTCGGGGTGCGGGAGCGCGTGGCCGTTGGCGAACGCCCACAGGCGGGCATGCTCCAGGAAGCGCCCCACGATCGACTTCACATAGATGTTCTCGCTCATGCCCGGCACGCCCGGCCTCAGGCAGCAGATCCCGCGGATGACCAGGTCGATCGGCACGCCAGCACCGCTCGCCTCGTACAGCTTGTCGATGATCGCCGGATCGACCAGCGAGTTCATCTTGGCCCACACGCCCGAAGGCTTGCCCGCCTTCGCATTGGCGATCTCGGCGTCGATCAGTTTCAAGAGCTCGGGGCGCATCTGGGCCGGGGAGATGACGAGCTGCTTGAGGTTGCGGGGCTCAAGATAGCCTGTGATGTAATTGAACAGCTTCGCGACATCGCGCCCGGTCTGCGGGTTGGCCGTGAAATAGCTGAGGTCGGTGTAGATGCGCGCCGTCACCGGATGATAATTGCCGGTGCCGAAGTGGCAATAGGTGCGGAAGCCCTTCTCCTCGCGCCGGATGACCATCGAAACCTTGGCGTGGGTCTTCCACTCGATGAACCCGTAGACGACCTGCACGCCAGCGCGCTCGAGCGCATTGGCCCAGACCAGGTTCTGCTCTTCATCGAAGCGTGCCTTCAGCTCGATCACCGCCGTGACCGACTTGCCGGCCTCGGCGGCATCGATCAGCGCCTTGATGATCGCCGATTGCCTGCCCGCGCGGTAGAGCGTCTGCTTGATCGCGATGACGTCCGGGTCGGCAGCGGCCTGCTGGATGAACGCCACGACCACCTCGAAACTCTCGTACGGGTGGTGGACCAGGATGTCCTTTTCCCTGATCGCCGCGAAGCAGTCGCCGCCATGCTCGCGGATGCGCTCGGGAAAGCGCGGGTTGAACGGCGTAAACTTGAGGTTCGGTCGATCTTCCTCGACCAGTTGCGCAAGGTCGGTCATCCCGAGGAAGCCGCGCGACTCGGACGTGATGGCGTTGGCGGCATCGAGCCCCAGCTTGACCTCATTGACCAGCCCCTCGGCCATCCCTGGTTCGAGCTCCAGGCGGACGACGCGGCCGCGGCGCCTGCGCTTGATCGCGCTTCTGAAATAAAGGGCGAGATCCTCCGCCTCTTCCTCAACCTCGATGTCGCTGTCGCGGATGATGCGGAACGCGCCGCCGCGCAGCACCTGATATTTGGGGAACAGATAGTCGGTCCTGCGGCGGATCAGCGTTTCGAGTGCAATGTAGCGGCCCTCCTCGCCGGGAATGCGGAAGAATCGCGGCACGCTCGCCGGAGCCATGATCAGCTCGCGCACCGTGGCTTTCCCCTTCTTCAGCTCGAAGATCAGGCTCAGTCCGCGGTTGGGAATGAACGGGAAGGGGTGCGCGGGATCGATCGCCTGGGGCGTCAGGACCGGGAAGATTTGTTCGCGGAAATGGACGTCGAGCCAGGCTTCGGCCTTGGCGTCGAGCGGCTCATCGCCGATCACGGGCATGCCGGCCGCGTCAAGCTCGCGCTGGAGCGTCGCCCAAACCTCGTGCTGCGCCGTGACCAGCTGGTCCGCCTCGGCGATGATCGCGCTCAACTGTTGCGACGGCGTCAAGCCGTCGATCGATACGTCCTCGACCCCCAGCGTCTGGTGCGCCTTGAGGCCGGCGACCCGGACCATGAAAAACTCGTCGAGGTTGCTTGCCGAAATCGACAGGAAGCGGACGCGCTCCAGCAGCGGGTGCGAGGCGTTCGAGGCTTCCTCGAGAACGCGCCGGTTGAACGCGAGCCAGCTGAGCTCCCGGTTGAAGTATCGGGCCTCCAGCAGGGTACCGCTGACCGGGGCCGCGACCGGGCTCGAGCCAGGCGCGACCTCGGAGACGGCTTCCGTCACATCGTCACGAAGGGAAAGGCTGCGGCTCTTGTGATCCATCAAATCGCCATGTGAAACAGAGGCTCATTACAAAGTTGTGATTGAAAATGGTATGAGGCCGCCGAGCGAGGCTTCTGAAAGGTGCATGGGGTGTCCAAGGACAAGAAGAAAAAGAACAAGCAGGATGACGCAGCCGCGGGCGGCGGGAAGAAGAACAAGAAGGGCAAGAGCGGCCCGGCCAAGGCGGTGAAAGGCCTCAAGGCGCTGGCCGACAATCCGCTGGTCGCCGACATCGTCGCGGCGGCACTCGTCGGGATGGCGGCCGCGCTCAGAGATTCGGACAAGGCGCGAAAGCTCGCGGGCAAGGCGGGCGACCAGCTCGACAAGATGAACAAGGCCGGCGCGAAGCAGGGCAATGCGATGTGGGACATGGCGCTCAACATCGGTCGCCAGACGCTCGAGACGCTGGCCGAGGAAACCAAGGGCGGGAAGCGAGGCAAGTCCCGCTAGGAGCCGTCTCCTGGACTCCGGTGTGTATTATATCTATAATACACTAGTCAGGAGAATTTGCATGTTTGAAAATCCCGTCGCGAAACGGACTGCTGTCGCCGCTGCCATCGGCGCCGTCATTGCAATCCCTTTGCCGTTCGTCGGACCGATTATTGGCGCCCTCGTCGGTGGCGGGATCGGTTATTTCACCGCGCGGACGAGATAGCGCCAAGTTATTGGCAATTCCGAAGCACTGGCTATTCTCCCCGCGTTCAAGGGGGAGTTTGGCCGTGAGACCTCGTTTCGCCTTCGCGCTTGTGTCAGCCGCGTTCCTTGCTTCAGCGCAGACCTCACCGCCGCCGCCTCAGCATTTCGATCTCAACAGCAAGCTGATCAACGTGCCGGACGGCACCTGGACCGTCTACGGTCCGGACCAGACCAACAAGCGCCTCGAAAAGGACGGCCCGCAGAATTATCCGGCCTATGAGGTCAGCGTCAGCCGGCCGAGCAAGAATGCCTGGGATGACGGCGCGGTGACGCCGATCCCGAAGGCGATCGGCGCTGGCGACGCAATCCTGATTGCAGTCTACCTGCGTGAGCCCGCGCTTGCCGACGGCCAGACCGACACGCTGCCGCTGATCGGGGCGACGGGTGCGTCGCCGCCCTATCCAGCGATCGCCGGGGCACCGGCGAACGTGACCAACCAGTGGAAGCTTTACTTCGCCAGCGGCAAGGCTCCGCAGGCGTTCGCCGCGGGCGCTTCGCAGGTGACGGTTCATCTGGCGAGCGCGCAGCACGTCGTCCAGCTTGGCCCCGTTCGGGTCTATAACCTCGGGCCGGATTTCGACCTCAACCGCTTGCCCCACTAGGCTGCGTCAGAGGTAATCGGCGAACTCGTCGATCAGCCGCCGGTAAAGATCGCGCTTGAACGGCACGATTAGCTCGGGAAGCTCGCTCGGCTCGACCCACTTCCAGTCGCGGAACTCGGGATGCTTGGTCGCGATGTTGACGTCGCTGTCGCGGCCGAGGAAGCGGGCGAGATACCAGTCCTGGTCCTGGCCCGCCCATTTGCCGCCCCACAATTTGCCGCGCAACTCTTGGGGCAGGTCGTACTTCAGCCGCTCCGGGGCGTCGGCGATCCGCTCGACCAGGTGCGGCGGAATCCCGGTCTCCTCCTCCAGTTCGCGCAGCGCGGTCGCCCACGGCTCTTCGCCTTTGTCGATCCCGCCCTGCGGCATCTGCCAGGCCTCGTCGGTATTATCGATCCGCGCGCCGACGAACACCTTGCCCTGGCGATTGAGCAGCATCACGCCGACGCCGCGCCGATATTTGCCTTCGTTGGTCATCGGGCACGCTCCACCCAGGGCTTGAGATAGGCATAGCAACGATTCAAATCCTCGTTCGCGGAGGGGATCGCTTTGCGAAGCTGGATGAAGCCGTGGATCGTTCCCGGCGCTTCCCAATAGACCGTCTCGATCCCTGCCTCGGCGCAGCGCGCGGCATAGGCGCGGCCCTGGTCGCGGATCGGGTCGAGACCGGCGGTGACCACGAAGGTCGGCGGCAGGCCCTCGACTCCCGCCAGCAGCGGGCTGTAGCGCCAGTCGCCCTTCGGCCCGGCATAGCTTTCCTCGTACCAGTCCATGCTCGGCTTGGTCAGCGCAAAGCCCTCACAGAACTCATTGTAGCTTGGATAGCGGACGCACGGGTCGGCCGCCGGATAAATCAGCCACTGGCCGGCGACCGGCACAGCGGCCGGCTGGTCGCGCAAGGCTGCGCTCACCGCTGCTGCAAGGTTGCCGCCGGCGCTGTCGCCGCTGAGGAACAGGCTCGTCGGCTCGCGGCCGAGCGCTTCGGCGCCTTCCGCGATCCACCGCGCGGCCGCTACTGAGTCCTCGAACGCTGCCGGGAATGGAAATTCGGGCGCCAGCCGATAGTCGACCGCCACCACCGGCAGGTCGAGCGCGATCGCGACGTCGATGCAGAACGGCTCGTGGGTCTCGAGGTCGCCGATCACCCAGCCGCCGCCATGGATGAACAGCAGCACCGGCCCCGGCCCGCGTTCCTCCTTGGGGTCGTACAGCCGCATCGGCACGGGCCCCGCCACGTCCCGGATCACCGCAATCTCGCTCGCGGGAACGTCGAGCGCATAGCGGCCCTGCAGGTACAATTGACGCGCACCTTCGGGGCCAAGCTCATGACCGCGCGGGCCGGGGAGGTTGTTCAGGAAGTCGAGGAACTGGCGGACGTCGGGACGGACGGTGGGTTCACCCATCCTCTCCTCATGTGCGGGCCGCTGCAGCCGCGCAAGGGGGCGGCGGTCAGCTTGTCGGCGCAATCCGTTTCAGTTCGGCCATCCCGGCGACGCAATCCCTGGCCCAATCCTCGACGATCTGCCGGAAATCGTCGCGGTTGCTGACGCTGGTGCGCCAGCCGCGCGTATTGTCGCCAGCGACCTTCTGGTCCACCGCCCGGCCGAGCAGCGAATTGGTTATCGAATCGCGCACCTCGACCACCAGGGTCGCATTCCCGGCAGTGTCGGAGAAGGAATAGGACCGCCCAGCTCGCTGTCGGTCCGGCGCGCTGACGTTGATGTTGACCACGCCCGCGCTCACCCGGAGGACGTCGGGGCCGGGCGCGTTCACGACCGCATAGCCGCCCTTCTGCCAGGCTTTGGCAAAGATGTCGTTGGCCTCCGCGACGGCTTGCTTGACCGCTTCCTGGATCTCCGAGTCCGACACTCGGCCGCTGAGGTCTCGGGTCGAGCTATTGTAATCGCGTCGCCAATTCTTGTGGAACGCGACCTCGGTCGGGTCGAGCATGACCTTGGTGTATCCCGCGAAGGTGGCACCGGGCTGGATATAGGCGAGGTAGAAGCGCTTCGACGGCACGCGCGACAGTCCGTCCCATTCGGCCGGAGGCGCCTTGGCTTCGGCGGCCGGTGCAAGCAGGACGAGCGTGGCCGTCAGAGCCGCAATCAGGTCGGTCGACTTCATCGGCGACAATCCCGGTTCGAGGTTCGTTTGCGGGATTTCCCCGACAAGCCGGCCTCCGTGCATCGGTCGAATCCCCGAGGGCAGCCACGGGATTACGTGAGGAATGGAGGAGGTAGAGACCGCGTTTTCGGGCCGCGCACCCTCCGGGCCAAGCTCGTGACCGCGCGGGCCGGGAAGGTTGTTCAGGAAGTCGAGGAACTGGCGGACGTCGGGACGGACGAACGGTTCAGTAATGCTGCGTCGTTGCGAGTAGAGCCGGCGAGACGCAACGCGCTAATGTCTACTCTGGGGGGAAAGCTGCCTTCACCCGGATGATGTGATACGCAGTCTGACATGGCCACGGCAGACCTTGCGGTCGGTCCCTCCCGAGGGCGGCAGCGACGTCGGCTGCGCTACTTCTTCATGTTCATGGTGGCAGTGTCGGTTGTGATCCTGTCGCTTGCGTTCGTTCCCGAGTTCATGGCGTACGCTGCCGGTGCCTTCCCAATTGCGCCAATTCTCCATGTGCACGCCGCAATCATGCTCGCGTGGGTCGCGGGCTTCGGAGTGCAAGCGTACCTCGGCGCAAGAGGTGACATCGTTCAGCACCAGCGTACAGGCCGGATTGTATTGGCTATCGGATGGCTTGCGTGGGCCTCGATGGTGTTCGTGGAATGGCGGGCGATGCTCGTTCACCCTCTTCCCGACAAACTACCTCCGTATGACGAGTTCCTTGCCGGCCCCTACATCTACCTGACGTTCCCCATCTTTCTTGCTTGGGCCTACCGGGAGCGGCGTCGCCCCATGTGGCACAAGCGATTGATGCTCTTTGCTCTCTTTCTGTCGCTCGGAGCTGCGGTGCAGCGTTATGTCTGGCTTCCAATGACCGATAGCCGAATGGGTTACTGGGCAATCGCGGCGTTCCTCGACCTTACCCTTGTGTTGCCGCTGATCGCTTTCGACCTTGTGACACTTAAAGGTCGGCTGCACCGGGCGACTATGCATGCCATGGCGGTGCTATTCTGCGCACAGGCCATTATGCTCTCGCTATGGGGTAGCTCAGCTTGGCGCGAGTTCGCCTACAACTACAGCCACGCCTTCCGACGATTAGGCTGATCGCTCACGTCCGCCATCGGTCGAAGGCAGGCATTGCCGCCGCTTTGAAGGGCTGCGGACGAGAAAGGTGGCGATTTGGCCACTGGAGTCCTAAAGAGGGCGCCCACTCAAACTCGCGTTTGTGAAGGACTCGTCTTTCGTGGCCACAGCCACCCATCTTATAACCGACAAGGAAGCCACCGCGCACCCGCCGCAGGAAGCCGTGGTCGTCCGCTTCGCCGGCGACAGCGGCGACGGCATGCAGCTGACCGGCGGTCAATTCACCCTCTCGACGGCGCTTGCCGGCAACGACCTCGCGACCTTCCCGGACTTCCCCGCGGAGATTCGCGCGCCGCAGGGCACGACCTTCGGAGTCTCCGCCTTCCAGATCAACTTCGGCTCCGCCGCGATCGAGACCGCGGGCGACCGGCCCGACGTCCTCATCGCGATGAACCCGGCCGCGCTGAAGGTGAACGCGAAGGAGGTTCGCGAAGGCGGCTTGATCATCGCCGACGAGGGCGAATTCACGCAACGCAACCTCGCCAAGGCCGGTTACGAGCAAAGCCCGCTGGAGGACGGCAGCCTCAACAGGTGGCAGGTCGTCCACTTCAATATCTCGCAGCTGACACTCGACGCCGTGAAGCCGTTCGGCCTCGGCAACAAGGAAGCCTTGCGCTGCAAGAACATGTGGACGCTGGGCCTCGCGCTCTGGATGTTCGACCGCGACCGCCAGCCGATCGTCGACTGGCTCAAAGCCAAGTTCGCCAAGGCGCCCGAGCTCGCCGAAGCCAATATCGCGGCGCTCAACGCCGGCCACGCCTATGGCGAGACGGTCGAGATGGGCGCGCCCTTCAAGCAGCACCATATTGCCGCTGCGCCCGCCGAGCCGGGTCTCTACCGCACGGTGACCGGCGCGGAGGCGCTGGCGCTCGGTCTGGTCGCCGGCTGCCAGCTCGCCGGCCTCAACATGTTCTTCGGATCCTACCCGATCACCCCGGCGAGCCCGCTGCTGCACCATCTCGCGCGCCTGAAGGAGTTCGGGATCACGACCTTCCAGGCCGAGGATGAGATCGCGGCGATCTGCGCGGCGATTGGCGCCAGCTACGCCGGCCAGCTCGGGATCACCTCGTCGTCGGGTCCCGGCATCGCGCTCAAGACCGAGGCGATCGGCCTCGCGGTGATGACCGAGCTTCCGCTGATCGTCGTCAACTCGCAGCGTGGCGGGCCCTCGACCGGTCTTCCGACCAAGACCGAGCAGTCGGACCTCTACCAGGCAGTCTATGGCCGCAACGCGGATTCGCCGCTGCCGGTGATCGCCGCCCGCTCGCCCGCCGACGCCTTCGACTGCGCGATCGAGGCCTGCCGCATCGCCTCGCACTACATGACGCCGGTCATGCTGCTGACCGACGGCTATATCGCCAATGCGGCCGAGCCGTGGAAGGTACCTGACATGAGCGGCTACGAGCCGTTCCCGGTCAGCTTCTTCGATACGCCGCCGGCCGAAGGGCAGGGGGTCATGCCCTATGCGCGCGGCGACGGCCTCGCGCGGCCGTGGATCAAGCCGGGCACGCCCGGTCTCGAGCATCGCATTGGCGGGATCGAGAAGCAGCCCGGCACCGGCAACATCGATTATTCGCCTGCCGCCCACCAGGAGATGACCGACACCCGCCACGCGAAGGTGATGGGCGTCGCCAATTCGATTCCCGACCAGGGAATCTGCCTCGGCCGCGAAGGGGCCGAGCTGGCGGTGGTCGGCTGGGGCTCCACCTTCGGCCCGATCCACCAGGCGGTGCGCCGGGCGATCGCGAAAGGGCAGGACGTCGCCCATATCCACGTCCGCCACATCTGGCCGATGCCCAAAAATATGTCTGTCCTATTGAAGGGCTTCAAACATATCCTCGTGCCCGAGATGAACATGGGCCAGCTCAAGACATTGCTTCGTGACCAGTTCCTCGTCGACGCGCAGTCGCTGACCAAGGTCTCCGGTCACCCGTTCCGCATCGCCGAGATAGAGGCGGCAATCGATGCCCAGCTTGGAGCTTAAGTTCACACATAATGGCCACGCACCTCGTGAAGTTAGTGAAGTTAAGGGAGGGACGCCGATGAAACCGATGAGCGTCGTCCCGATGATCCTGCTGCTGATCATCGTCCTGTATGCAATCTACGCGCTGAGGCCGCACTGATGAATGAGATGACCACCGTCACGACCGCCAAGGACTGGGCGAGCGACCAGGAGGTCCGCTGGTGCCCGGGCTGCGGTGACTATGCGGTGCTGAAGGCGGTTCAGCGGACGATGCCCGACCTCGGCGTCGCCCGCGAGAAGACCGTGTTCATCAGCGGCATCGGCTGCTCGAGCCGCTTTCCCTATTACATGTCGACTTACGGCTTCCACACGATCCACGGCCGGGCGCCGGCGGTCGCGACCGGGGTCAAGCTTGCCAACCCGGAGCTCGACGTGTGGATCATCACTGGCGACGGCGACGCGTTGAGCATCGGCGGCAACCACACGATGCACGTGCTGCGCCGCAACCTCGACTGCCAGATCCTGCTCTTCAACAATGAGATCTACGGGCTGACCAAGGGCCAATATTCGCCGACCAGCCGCGTCGGCACCCGCTCGCCCTCGACCCCGTTCGGCTCGGTCGACCGGCCGGTCACTCCGTGCATGTTCGCGCTCGGCTCCGGTGCGCGGTTCATCGCGCGGGGCATCGACGTACACAAGAACCTGCCCGACGTGCTGAAGGCCGCGCACGCGCATCGCGGCGCGAGCTTCGTCGAAATCTACCAGAATTGCGTCGTCTATAACGACGACGTCTTCGCCGGCTTTACCGAACGCGACGTCGCGGCTGAAAAGCAGCTCTGGCTGCAGCCCGGCGAGAAGATGCTGTTCGCCGGCGGCACCAAGGGCCTCGCGCTCGACGTTGACCGGCTTTGCCTCAAGGTCGTGCCGGGCGACGATCCGGCGGTGATCGTCCACGATCCGAAGAACAAGGGCATTGCGGCCATGCTGATCGAGATGCCCGACAGCTTCCCCGTCGCGCTCGGCGTGATCTACGAGGACCCCGCGCCGACATTCGAAAGCGCGGTTGCAGAGCAGAACAGGGCCGCCGCGTCGGGCAAGAAGGCCGATCTCCAGGCGCTGGTGGCCAAGGGCCAGACCTGGCAGGTCGAAAAGGAGCCGCACAAGCTTTGATCCGCGGCTGCTGATTGGACAACCTCACTCATTCGCTCGTCGGCTGGACGCTGGGCCAGGCCGGTTTGAAGACCAAGACGCGCAAGGGCCTCGCGGCACTGATCCTCGGCGCGAACATGCCGGACATCGACGTCTTCTTCGGGCACGCGCCGTGGGACCCGTTGGCGATCCACCGCGGCTTCACCCACGGACTTCCCGGCGGCGTGCTGTTCCTCCCGCCGGTCCTCGCAGGGCTGTTGTGGCTACTCGATCGCTGGCAGCTCGGCCGCGGTGCCAAGTTCAAGAGCGGCCTGCCGTTGCGCTTCGGCTGGCTGCTGACACTTTGCTATTTGGGAACCGTAACCCATCCGTTCCTCGACCTGCTGACGACCTATTCGGTCCAGCTGTTCTCCCCCCTGTCGAGCGCCTGGTACCATTCGGACGGCCTGTTCATCATCGATATCTGGATCTGGCTGTTGCTCGCGTTCTCGATCTTCATCTCGAAGCGGCGTGAGCCGAGCGGGCGCGAGTGGCGCCGGATTCCCCAGGCGGCAATAGCGATCGCCCTGGCTTACATCGGCGCCAACCTCGCGATCAGCCAGGCTGCCTACGCAAGGGTCCGAGCGATCGATCCGCGGGCCGATGCGATCTTCGCGTCGCCACCCCCTGTGTTCTCGTGGCGACGCGACCTCGTCTGGCGCCATGATGGGAGCTACTGCCGCGCCAGCTACGATCCGGTTCGCGCGGGGTTTCGGTCGAGCGGCGATTGCGCGCCCACCAACATGCAGGATCCGATCGTTCGAAAGGCGATCGCCAGGGACCCCGAGCTTCAGAAGTTCCTCAAATGGGCCGTCCTGCCGCAGGCTCAAGTGAGCCCCGGCCGCTGCCAGGTCCAGGTTTGGATCGGCGACGCGCGCTATGGCGATCGGCGCCGTTCGCTACTCATGCGCCAGAGCACCATCCCGACCGGCGCGGCGGGCTGTTACCTCGACAAAGCGACAACGAATTCATAACTGCGCCGGCATGAGTACGCGCGGCGAGCATCTGGTTCGCGCGGACCGCGGTTTCGCGACCGGCGGCGGCTTTGTCGCGCGGGTCATGGCGCCGGCCTTTTCCAAGGTCCTCGACGAGATCGACCGTAAGCTCGCCCGCGGTGGGATCGACGCCACTCTCCCCGGAGGCGAAAAGCGGCGCCTCGGCTTTCATTCGAAGGGCCCGAAGGCGGTAGTCCGCCTGTCGAGCTGGCTCGCGCTGGTCCGCCTTGCGACCTCGGGCTCCGTCGGCTGGTACAAGGCCTGGACACTCGGCGAATGGTCGAGCCCCGATCCAGTCACCGTGTTCGAGCTCTTTTCCGTGAACGCGGTGCCGCTCGGCGAGGTCGGTCGCGCCAAGGGGCCATTCCGCTGGACCAATGCGATTGCCCATCGGCTGCGCGACAATGGCCCAAGCAAGGCGCGGCGCAACATCGCCGCCCACTATGATCTCGGGAACGATTTCTATTCGGCCTGGCTCGACGAGACGATGACCTACTCCTGCGCGCGCTTCGGCTCGCCGGCGGACAGCCTGGAAGCGGCCCAGCTGCGCAAGGTCGGCGCGTTGCTGGACCGGCTTGACCTGAAGCCTGGGCAGCGGCTGCTCGATATCGGTTGCGGCTGGGGGACGCTGGCGATCGAAGCCGCGAAACGCGGCGCGTCGGTGGTCGGACTGACGCTGTCGACCGAGCAGAAGGCCTGGGCCGAACGGAAGATCGCCGAGGCGGGGCTCGGCGACCGGATCGAGATCCGACTCGAAGATTATCGCGACACGGCCGAGACCTTCGACGCAGTGGCGTCGGTGGAAATGGTCGAAGCCGTCGGTCGCCGCTGGTGGGGCGCCTATCTGGACAGCATCGCGCGCAACCTGAGGCCCGGCGGGCGCGGCGCCCTGCAGTTCATCAGCATCGATCATCGGATTTTCGACCGCTACGCGCAGAATGCGGACTTCATTCAGACCTACATTTTCCCCGGGGGCATGCTCCTCGACGAACCGCAGTTCGAGGACCTGGCCCGTGAGCGCGGGCTGAGCTGGCGGGACCGCGAGGGTTTTGGCCTCGATTATGCCGAGACATTGAGGCGCTGGCGCGACCGCTACAACAGAGCCGTGGCGGGTGGGTCGTTGACCGGCTTCGCGGAGCCGTTCCACGATCTCTGGCGCTATTATCTCATGTATTGCGAGGGCGGCTTCCGCGGCGGCGCGATCGACGTTGCGCAGGTGACGCTGGTGAAAAGCTGACCCTCGAGGAAGGTCGGGTGAGCTCTGCCGGCCTGAAAAGCTTGGCAGGGCTCACCCGTGCTCGGCACAGGGGCAACGTTGCACCGAGCAATTTCGAAACTCGCTAAGACCCTCCGCCCCGAATGGGTTTGGTTGCGAACTCGACTGGAATGCCCGGCACAGCACGCGGCCTCGTCAGTGCCACGCCGATTCAATAGGCGTTAACCGACAATCGAGCAACGGTTACTTGACAGAAATGTTTCCGTTTGGGCTCAGGCATCGATCCGGATTTTTTGGCCGGTTTCGACATCTGCACCCAGCCGCTTGACGATGTTGCGGGCAACGGTCTCGGGCGGTTTAACGCTCTCCGGCTCCTCCCCCGGAAAAGCCAGCGCGCGCATCCGGGTGCGAGTCGCTCCGGGATCGACGATATGGACCTTGATTCGGCCGGTGTACTCGGTCTCGTCGGCATAGGCGCCGAGCAGCACCTCGAGCGCCGCCTTGGACGATCCATAGGCGCCCCAGAACGCGCGCGGCTCGCTTCCGACCGACGATGTGAGCGCGACGATGTCGGCCCGCTCGGCGTTCTTCAGCAGCGGGTCGAACGCCGCGATCATTGCCTGGTTGGCGAGCAGGTTGAGGCTCAGCAGCCGCGAATATTCCTTGGGATCGATGTCCTGCACCGGAGTTAGCGAGCCAAGCATCGCCGCGTTGAGCACGAGTATGTCGAGCTTCTGCCAGCGCTCGGCGACCGCTGCCGCGAGCTTGCCGATGCTCTCGCCGTCGGTGAGGTCGAGCGGCGCGATAGTCGCGCTGCCGCCGACGGCATGGATGCGCTCCTCCACCTCCTCCAGCGCGGGGGCGCTGCGCGCAACGAGGATGACGTGTGCGCCTTCTTCAGCAAGCGCTTCGGCGGTGGAGGCGCCGATGCCGCGGCTCGCGCCGGTGACGAGCGCAAGGCGCCCGGCAAATTGTTTCGAATCGGACATTCGGCGGCCTCTAGCCGCTTAGCGGCTGGCGACCAAAGACAGCGGTACGCCGCTTGCTTTTTCGTCGACGTCGGTGAGCGTCGTCGGATAGGCGCCGGTGAAGCAGGCATCGCAGCGCTGCGGCTGAGCCGCGTCGCGCTCGTCGCCGAGCGCCCGATAAAGGCCTTCGATCGAGATGAAGGCGAGGCTGTCGGCGTTGATATAATCGCGCATCTGCTCGACGTTCATCTGCGCTGCCAGGAGCTTTGCGCGCTCCGGCGTGTCGACACCGTAGAAGCAGCTGTGCCGCGTCGGCGGCGACGCGATCCGCATGTGCACTTCACGGGCGCCTGCATCGCGCATCATCTGCACCAGCTTCACGCTGGTCGTCCCGCGAACGATCGAATCGTCGATGAGCACGATGGTCTTGCCATCGACCAGGGCCGAGTTGGCGTTGTGCTTCAGCTTGACCCCGAGGTGGCGGACCTCCTGCGTCGGCTGGATGAAGGTCCGTCCCACATAGTGCGACCGGATGATCCCGAGCTCGAACGGAATCCCGCTGGCCTGGGCAAAGCCGATCGCTGCTGGGACGCCGCTGTCGGGGACTGGGACGACGTAATCCGCGCTAACCGGGGCCTCGCGCGCCAGCTCGGCGCCGATGTTCTTGCGAACCTCATAGACCGACATGCCCTCGGCGATGGAATCCGGCCGCGAGAAATAGACGTGCTCGAAGATACACGGCCGAGCCGCTACCTTCTCGAACGGACGGAAGGATCTGATCCCGCTGTCATTCACGAGGATGAGCTCGCCGGGCTCGACGTCGCGGAGATAGCTTGCTCCCACCACGTCGAGCGCGACGGTCTCGGAGGCGAAAATGGTCGCTTCGCCGAGCTTGCCCATCACCAGCGGGCGAATGCCCAGGGGATCCCGGCACGCGACCAGTCCCTCCTCGGCAAGCACGACGAGCGAATAGGCGCCTTCGACCTGCTTCAGCGCGTCCGTGAGACGGTCGAGGACATTGGTTCGGTCGGACGTGGCGACCAGGTGAATGATCACCTCGGTGTCGCCGGTCGACTGGAAGATCGATCCCCTGCGGTTCAGCGTCCGCCGAAGCTTCATCGCGTTTGAGAGATTGCCGTTGTGCGCGACCGCGAAGCCGCCGGTCGCAAGCTCGGCGAACAAAGGCTGCACGTTGCGAAGCGCGGTTTCACCAGTGGTCGAGTAGCGCACATGTCCGATCCCCGACCGGCCTGCGAGCTTGCGGATGATGTCATCGCGATCGAAGTTCCCGGCAACGTGGCCCATCGCACGGTGGGAGTGGAAATGCTTGCCGTCGAAGGTGCTGATCCCGGCGGCTTCCTGGCCGCGGTGCTGAAGCGCGTGGAGGCCGAGCGCGACGAAGCTCGCTGCATTGTCGGCGCCCCAGATGCCGAAGATGCCGCACTCTTCGCGAAGCTTGTCGTCATCGAACGGATTGGTCGTCAGCATCGAGTCCCCGCGCGCCAGTGCTGTCGTGAAAGCGTCATATAAGGAGAGGCGCGCCCTTTGTCGCCCCCGCCCTGAATAAGATGTGAAAACTTAACGGCTTAGCGTCGCTTAGCCCTTGTAAAGGGCTGCAAACCGCTTTTGCAGGGCGGCCACTTTCGGCCGATCGTTCACGACGATGTACGGGTAATAGGGGTGCTTGCGGGCGAAGTCCTGGTGATAGGCTTCGGCCGGATAGAAGCCGCCGCTTTCGATCTTCGTCGCGATCGGTGCCTTGTAGATGTGCGCCGCATTCAGCCGCGCGATGAATGCCCTCGCAAATCGTGCCTGCTCGGCGGATTGCGGAAAGATCGCCGAACGATAGCTCCGTCCGACGTCCGGTCCCTGCCGGTCGACCTGCGTCGGGTCATGAGCGACGGTGAAATAGATCTGGAGGAGCTGGGCGTAGCTGATCTGCGACGGATCGTAGGTGATCCTGACCGCCTCGGCATGGCGAGTGCCTTCCGAGCTCACCGAATCATAACTGGCATCCTTCGCCGAGCCGCCGGCATATCCGGAGACGACGTCGGTTACGCCGCGCACATGCTCGAAGACGCTTTCCATGCCCCAGAAGCAGCCGCCCGCGAGGACGGCGGTTTCGGTTCGCGGTGCGGCCGAAGCGGTAGTTGTGGAAAGGGCGAGGGCGAGAATCGGGAGTGATCGTTTCATAGGCGGCACCTAATGTGCGCCATCCGACATTTACAGATGCTGGACGGGCGTCGCGACTGAGGGCAAAGGACGCTGCTGACACGGAGGTAAGCAATGCCGACCTACACCGCGCCGGTGCGCGACACGCTTTTCGTCCTCAACGAGGTCCTCGACATCGGCCGCTATTCCAACCTGCCGGGCTTCGCTAACGCGACGCCGGACCTGGTCGAAGCGATCCTCGAGGAAGCCGGCAGGTTCGCAGCCGAAGTGCTCCAGCCGCTGAACCGGATTGGCGATGAAGTCGGTTGCAAGCGCAATGACGACGGATCGGTCGTCACGCCGCCGGGCTTCAAGGAGGCCTACCAGCAGTTCGTGGAGGCCGGCTGGCCGACACTGACCGGCCCTCAGGAATATGGCGGGCAGGGGCTGCCGCAGGTCGTGGGCACGGCGGTCACGGAGTACATCCTGTCGGCCAACCACAGCTTTGAAATGTACCAGGGGCTGACTGCCGGCGCGATTGCGTCGCTCCTCGTGAAGGGCTCCGACGAGCTCAAGCAGAAATACGTCCCGACGATGATCACCGGCAAGTGGACCGGCACGATGAACCTCACCGAGCCGCATTGCGGCACGGATCTCGGTCTTCTGAAAACGCGGGCCGAGGAGAATCCGGACGGCAGCTATTCGATCACCGGCACCAAGATCTTCATCTCGTCAGGCGAGCACGACCTGGCCGAGAACATCATCCACCTGGTTCTCGCCAAGCGCGCCGGCGCGCCGGACAACGTCAAGGGCATCTCCCTGTTCGTGGTGCCGAAGTTCCTGGTCAACGATGACGGCAGCATCGGCGAGCGTAACAAGCTTCAGTGCGGCGCCCTCGAAAAGAAGATGGGCATCCACGGTAATGCGACCTGCGTCATGAACTATGACGGCGCGAAAGGGTGGCTGGTCGGGGAGCCCGAAAAGGGCCTCGCGGCCATGTTCATCATGATGAACGCGGCTCGGCTCGGCGTCGGCTTGCAAGGCCTCGCCCAGGGCGAGGTCGCGTATCAGAATGCTGCGGCCTATGCGAAGGACCGCCGGCAGGGCCGCGCGCTCCGCCAGGACGAGCGCGACGCGGACGCCAAGGCCGATCCGATCATCGTCCATCCCGACGTCCGGCGGATGCTGATGGAGTCGCGCGCGTGGAACGAAGCCGGCCGGGCGCTCGTGCTGTGGGGCGCGCTGCAGGTCGACCTCATGCGTCGCTCGCAAGATGAAGAGGAGCGCCAGCAGGCCGACGACCTCCTGGGTCTCATCACACCCGTCATCAAAGGCTATCTGACCGACAAGGGTCTTCAGGCCGCGGTCCACGCCCAGCAGGTTCTGGGCGGCCATGGCTATATCCGTGAGCACGGGATGGAGCAGTTCGTCCGCGATGCGCGGATCACGCAGATTTACGAGGGTACCAACGGCATCCAGGCGATGGATCTGGTCGGGCGCAAGCTGCCCAAGGACGGGGGCCGGGCAGTGCGCGCCTTCTTCGAGCTTGTCGGGCACGACATTGCTGACGCCAAGGCCGCGGGCGATCCGGCCGGCGTGGCTGCGGCGCTCGAGCTGGCCCTCAAGGATCTCCAGGCAGCGACTATATGGTTGGCCCAGAACGGCATGGCCAACCCGGACAATGCCGGGGCCGGCGCTTACGCCTACATGGACCTGATGGGCCTCGTCAGCCTCGGGTGGATGTGGATGAAGATTGCGGCGGCGGCCCGGCGCGCGCTCGAAGGCGGAGCGGCCGACAATCTGTTCCATGAGAACAAGTTGGTCACGGCACGCTTTTACGCCGAGCGCGAGCTGCCGCTGGCAAGTGCGTTGCGGCGCAAGATCGAGGCCGGCGCCGAGACGCTGATGAAGATACCCGCGGAAGCGTTCTAGCCCGACGGGCCGTCCAGCCGCCACCCGAACGCAATGCAAAGCGGCGAGAATCCTTAGCCTTATCGGTGCCTTTACGTTCACCTTATTGACCTAAGTTAGACAGTTAACGGGCCGGCTACTGCTATGTGGATAAGTCGCCCAGGCGAGTCGCTCGGGTCGCTCGCGACGCGTCTGATCCTCTGGGGGGATCGCGACATGGAGCTGGACCTTATATACTATCGGCGGCGCATGGCCGAAGAGCTGGCTGCAGCCCGATCCGCCGCTCACCCGGCGGTGCGCGCTGCGCATCGCGAGCTCGGTCGGCTTTACGAGGACCGCATTGCCGACTTGCAGGCTGGGGCCCACCGGTCGGAGCCGCATCTCGTCACTGCCGCCTGAACTTCGGGCGAGCGCCCTCGCCGGGCACTTATCACTGCCAAACAAGGTAAATTTTGCGGGAACCAAAAGCCTTCAATCGGCGTGAAGGCGTTACGGTGCATTTGGGCCACCTCGTTAGTTACCAATGTGGGGAACCAAGATGCGCTTTTATGTCACTCTCGCGGCGCTTGCCGCTACGGCCGGGGTTGCGTCCCCGGCCTTCGCCCAGGCGTTTCCGAATGATGACGCCCCGGCCGTTGCTCGCGGCGTTGTGCTTCAGACGCACTCGCTGGTCAATCAGAGCGACCTCGACTTCGGCATCGTCACGACCGACGGTACGAACCCGGGTACGGTGACGGTCGCTCCGACCGCGGCCGGTGCGCGCGGCTTCACCGGCGGCGTGGTGCTGCTCCCGAGCAGCCCGACTTCGGCTCGTTTCGACGGCCGTGGCGCTCCGCTGGAGACCGTTGTGCTGACGCTGACCCCGCCGGTCGGCAACGTGCTGCAGTCTGCTGCAGGCGACACGATCGACGTTAACTCCATGTCGGTCGACGGCGTCGGCCTGACTGAAACGCTCACGGTGAACGGCACCGGCGACTTCACTGCGTATGTTGGTGGCGACTTCGGTCTTTCGGCAACCCAGGCTGCTGGGGTCTATAGCGCCGACTTCAACCTGAACGCGGAATACCAGTAAGCTTCGCATCAGGCGGTTTTAGATGGCGGTCGCGTAGCTCGAGGGCTGCGCGGCCGCCTTCTTTCTTGCGTTTAGCGGGCGTTCAGCTTGGCGCGACGACTCGAACAGTCCCCGCGATGAAATCCGGCCCTGCAAGGGTCCCACGGACGTTTTGTCTAGCACGTTGCACATTTCATCGACGGAGGAAGAGTCATGCGTATCTTCACCAAGCTGCTGACGGCCGGTGCGGCCATTGCAGCTGCGGCGCCGGCAGCGGCGCAGTATTACAGCAACCCGTATAGCAGCTACGGCTATGCCCAGCCTTATGGCTACGCCCAGCCGTACGGCTATGCCCAGACCTACGGGTACAACAACACGAGCGTTGCCACGCAGCAATGCAGCGCGGCTGTGCAGAGCCGACTGCAGAGTCGGACCAGCCTCGGCGGCATCCTCGGCTCGCTGGTCGGCATTCCGACTGCCAGCTACGGCCGCGTGCTGTCAGTCACGCGGATCACCTCACGGAGCGACGGCGTGATGACCGTTCGCGGTCTCGCCAGTAGCGGCCGCTATGCCAGCAACGGCTATGGCCCCTATGGCGTTGGTGCCTATGGCGCAGCCGGCTATGGCTATAACCAGGCGGCGGACCTCAGCTTCCGCTGCACCGTTGCCCCCAATGGCGCGGTCTACAATGTAAGCATCAACCGCCGCTACTAAGCGGAGGCTCGATTGACCAAGGAGAGCGCCGGTTCACGCCGGCGCTCTTTCCTTGTTGCCCCGGTTCAGCGAAGGGTCAGCGCCAGGTCTGCTACCCGCAGCCGGATTCGAGCGTTCAAGGGAAAGTAATGGCCAGGCATCTCGCAGCGTCAGTCACAAAGATCATCGCCACCGCCGCGGCGGTGGCAGTCGTCGCCTCCGGTGTACCGATTGGCGAACCGGCGCAGGCCAAGCGGCCTTCCGTCTCACAGTTCGATGAGGAAATCGCCCAATTCTATAAGGCGCGTGACGGTGCGCCGCTGTGGTTCGGCCCATCGTCTGGACCGGCTGTAGACCAGCTCATTCAGTTGCTCGCCAGCGCCCAGGCCGACCACCTCAACCCGCGCCGCTATGACGTTCGCAGCCTCGCGCGCGCAGCGGCGGATGCCCGCACGGGTAATCCGGCGGCCGTCCAGCGGGCGGAGGCGATGCTGAGCAACGCATTCGTCGCCTACGCCCGTGATCTCCGACACGATCCGGGGGTGGGCGTGATTTACGTCGATCACGAACTCAAGCCTTCGCCACCTTCGCCCCTGGAACTACTGACCGCCGCGGCGCACGCCCCATCGCTTGGCGATTATGTCCAGCAGATGGGCTGGATGAACCCGATCTACGCGAAGCTCCGCCAGGCGATTGCGAGCCGGCTCTATCGCACCCCCGCCGAGTTTCGCCTGCTGCAGCTGAACCTTGAGCGCGCGCGCGCGCTGCCCGCCGGCAAGGGCCGCTATGTAATCGTGAACCCGCCCGCGGCGCGGCTGTACATGTACGAGAACGGCGAGGTGGTCGATTCGATGCGGGTCGTCGCCGGCCGTCCCGACCCGATTGCCCAGACGCCGATGATGAACGCGTTCATCCGCTTCATCGCGCTCAATCCCTATTGGAACTCGCCGCCCGACATCACCTCCAGGAAGCTGGCTCCCACCATCCTCAAGGAGGGCCGCGCTTATTTCACGAAGCGGGGCTATGACCTTGTGGACCAGTTCGGCCCCAATGCGCACGTGCTGGATCCGATGTCGGTGGACTGGAAGGCCGTCGCCGCCGGCAAGGTGCAGGTCAATCTGCGCCAGCGTCCGGGTCCCGCCAACTCGATGGGCAAGATGAAGTTCATGTTCCCCAACGCGCAGGGGATTTGGCTGCACGACACGCCGGAAAAGGAAAAGATCGAGGATGCGGCGCGGCTGGAGAGCAACGGCTGCGTCCGCCTCGAGGATGCGCCCCGTTTCGCGCGCTGGCTATTCAACGGCCGCCCGCCAAGCCCCAAGGGAGCGCGGCCTGAACAGAAGGTCGATCTGCCGCAGCTTGTCCCGGTCTACATCACCTATCTGACAGCGGTGCCGAGCGGCAGTTCGATTGTCTATTTCGACGATTTTTACGGCAAGGACCGACAGCAGCGGCTGGCCGCGCTTTAGCCCGCGTCGCGCAGCTGCTGCTGCTCGACGTACCAGGGCCGCAGCATGGTCGGTCCGTTCGACGGCTCCTTCTTCGGTGCGAGCCTGGCGAGGTCGAACTGGCCGTCGAACTGCACGCCGAACTTTCCGGCCTGGGCCCAGCGGACCACGGCACGGACCGGCCCGACGCCCACGATGTCAATCGCCAGCTCAGTTCCGGGCGCTACTGAAGTGGGGCACTCCACTTGCGCGCCCATCGATGAAATATTGCGCAGCCGTAGCTCGACCGCCGTGCCGTCGATGACCGTATGGGCGCGGCGCATCAGGCGGTGTCGGGGTTCCCTGATGCAGGCGTAACCGGCGGCCTCGATGGTCGAGTTGTTGGCGATCTCGCGCGCCTCTTCGGCCGGGGTCGGCTGACCGAAAATATATCCCTGGACCATGCTGACGCCGAGCTCGCGGATCAGCTGCAGGTCGTCGTGGGTTTCGACGCCCTCGGCGCAACTGTCCATCCCAAGCGTCTCGGCGAGGGTCACGATGGCGCGGATGATCGCCGCGTTGCGGTTGGTCGACGACGCCGCGCCGCGGACGAAGCTCTGGTCGATCTTGATCTTGTCGAAGGGCGCTTTCTTCAAATAGCCGAGCGAGCTGTAGCCCGTCCCGAAGTCGTCGAGCGCAAGCCGGACGCCGAGCGCCTTCAACTTGCCGAACGTGTCGTCGGTCGAATCGCCGTCGGCGAGGAACACGCCCTCGGTGATTTCGAGCTCCAGCCGCTCAGCGCGAACCTCGGTTTCGCGCAAATGCTTCCCGATCATCTCGGCCACATTCGGATCGTTGAACTGCAGCGGCGACAGATTGACCGCGACGCGGACGTGGTCGGGCCAATGTGCGGCTTCCTCGAGGGCTGTGCGGAGGACCCACTCGCCGATCTTCCCGATGAGGCCGGCTTCCTCGGCCAGGGGCACGAACTTCGACGGCGAAATGGCACCCCGCGTCGGATGCTGCCAGCGGACCAGGGCCTCGAACCCGGACACTTCCTCGCCGGCGGTACGGACGACCGGCTGGTAGTGTACCGCCAGTTCGCCGCGCTCGATCGCCTGCCGCAGGTCGTTTTCGAGGAGCTGGCGTTCCGCAGCCTCGCTGTGCATCG
>Ga0105248_10000445_pt1 | contig 46980 bp, 43 predicted proteins | sample KBSS34metaG_FD_81524 | JGI IMG/M metagenome (GOLD analysis project Ga0105248, IMG submission 81524) | Switchgrass rhizosphere microbial communities from Kellogg Biological Station, Michigan, USA - KBS S3-4 metaG | ecosystem: Host-associated > Plants > Roots > Rhizosphere > Soil | place...
CGCGATGGCGATGTCGTCGAGCCGCATCTTGGTGAGCGAGGTCGCGTGGCCCTCGCCGCGGCGCGGATCGGCGTTCACGCGGTCGATGAGCTCGCGCACGCTGTGCGTGCCGTCGCCGATGACATGCGGCGGATCGCGACGCGCGGCGGCCACGAGCTGGTCCCCCACGACGAGCAGCCTGAAGTCGTTGCCCGGCAGGAACTTCTCGACCATCACCTCGCCGTATTCGGCGGCGGCACGGAAGGCCGTCTCCAGGTGCTCGTGCGTGACGATGTTCACCGTCACGCCCTTGCCCTGGTTGCCGTCCTGCGGCTTGACGACGACGGGCAGGCCCACTTCCTGCGCCGCGGCCCAGGCGTCGTTCACGTCGCTCACCGGACGGCCGAGCGGCACCGGCACGCCGGCCGCGCGCAGCAGCTTCTTGGTGAGGTCCTTGTCCTGGGCGATCGATTCGGAGACCGCGCTGGTGGAGTCCACCTCGGCGGCCTGGATACGGCGCTGGCGCGAGCCCCAGCCAAACTGCACGAGGCTGCCCTCGGTCAGCCGGCGATACGGGATGCCGCGCGCGACCGCCGCCTCGACGATCGCGCCGGTGCTCGGGCCCAGGCGCACGTCCTCGTCGAGCGCACGCAGCTGGGCGATGGCCGCATCCACGTCGAAGGCGCTGCCGGCGATCGCCGCGTCGATGAGCGAGCACGCGAGCTTGAAAGCCAGGCGGCCGACCACTTCCTCGCTGTACTCGACGACGACCTGGTGCACGCCTTCGTCGATGGTGGACGAGGTGCGGCTGAAAGTGACCGGGCAGCCGGCCTGCGCCTGCAGGGCGAGCGCGGCCGCCTCAAGAACGTGCGCGAGCGCGAGCGGGCCCTGGTGACCGTCCGGACGCAGCGCGCCGATGGCCGGGAACAGCGCACGCAGGCGCGTCTCGAAGCCGCTCATGGAAGCGATCGAGCATTCCTCGCCATGGCAGGCGACGATGGCTTCGATCGCCGTGTGGCGGCTCCAGAGATTGGGGCCGCGCAGGGCCCGGATGCGGGAAACGTCCATTCGCGTGTGTCGCTCAGCGTGCGGTCAATTCGGGTTCGAAGGTCTCGATGCCCGCGGCAATGAGTTCGGGCGCGGTGCCCATGGCCCAGGCCACGGCGGCGGCGGCCAGCAGCGCGCCTTCGGGAAGACGGATCGAGCGGCTGCGGCGCGGTGCGGCCTCGCCGAGCGGCGCGCACTGCACTTCGCTCGCGCCGCTGGCCAGCACCACCCAGCCGTTCTTGGCGATCACGCAGCGGCGACCCAGGGCACGGTGCTCCTTCAGCGTGGCGCTGTCCGCGTCCGTGCCATAGAGGATGACTTCGCCGTCGCACAGATCGCCGAGGGCGGCCACGCGCGAGTCGTCGGCATTGAGCACGGCGGCGCCGTCGGCGAGCACGACGTCGACCTGCGTGCGCATCACCTTCACGAGCTGATCGGAGTCGCGCACGTCGTGCGCGGCGAGCGCCTGCGCGCCGCCCAGGTCGGTGACGACGCCGACGGTGCAGCGGTCGTAGGCGAGGCCGTCGTCGAGGATGGCGTGCGCGCCGTTCTCCATCACCACCGCCTCGACGTTGCGGTTCATGAGCAGCCGGTGCCCGGCCTCCCAGTTGGCGCAGTTGCCGCGCTCGACGCGGCGGTTGCCGAGGAAGAGGCCGTCGCGGCAGGACACGCCCACGTGGCGCCCGCCCAGGTGGACCAGCCACGCCACGAGACGCGCGATGAGGTTGGTGTCGGTCGTGCCGGCCACGCCCACGATGGGGATGCGGCCGGTCACGTCATCGGGGAATAGGTGGTCGACGATGGCGCGCCCCACCGGACGCGGCATGCCAACGGCTGGCTTCAGGTGCATGAGCAGGCCGGGGCCCGCATTCACCTCGACCACCGCGCCGCCCTGCGCCTGCAGCGGCCGGGAGATGTCCTCGGCCACCACGTCGACGCCGGCAATGTCCAGGCCCACGACGCGGGCGGCCAGGCACACCGCGTACTGCACCTCGGGGTGCACGTCGTCGGTGCAGTCGATGGCGACGTTGCCGTTGCGCTGGATGAGCACCTGGCGGCCGGCCTCGGGCACCGACTGGGGTGTCAGGCCCTGGCGGCGCAGGTCGAGGAGAACGGCGCCGTCCTCGTCGGCCTTGATGCGATTCAGCGGCGAGTCTTCGTTGAGGCCGCGCCTCGGGTCGCTGTTGATGTGGCGGTCGACGAGCTCGACGATCGTGGAGCTGCCGTCGCCGGTCACCCACGCCGTCTCGCCGCGCGCGGCGGCGGCGACCTTGCCGCCGACGACGAGCAGCCGGTGCTCGTGCCCGCGCACGAAACGCTCCACCAACACCTCGCTGCCATGGCGCTCGGCGACCTCGAAGGCCGCGGCGACGTCTTCGCGGGTCTTGAGATCGAGCGTCACGCCGCGGCCGTGGTTGCCGTCGGTGGGCTTGATCACCACCGGCAGGCCGATGTCCTGCGCGGCAGACCAGGCGGCGTCGGCGCTGGTGACGATCTCGCCTTCGGGCACCGGCACGCCGCAGGACTTGAGCAGGCGCTTGGTGAGGTCCTTGTCGGAGGCAATGCCCTCGGCGATGGCGCTGGTGAGCTCGGTCTCGGCGGTCCAGATGCGGCGCTGCGTGGCGCCGTAGCCGAGCTGCACGAGGTTGCCCTCGTTGAGGCGGATATGGGGGATGCGGCGGTCGGTGGCCGCGGCCACGATGCACGCGGTGCTCGGGCCGAAATAGGAGGAGTCGACCTGCTCGCGCACCTCGCGGACCGCCGCCTGCACGTCGAACGGCTCCTCGTTGATCGCGGCCATGAGCAGGCGGTGGCTGCAAGCAAGCGCCGTGCGGGCGACCTGCTCGTCGCGCGCGCGAAAGACCATGCGATAGACACCGCGCTGCGAGGTGCTGCGCGTCTGGCCGAAGCCCGTGGGCATGCCGGCGAGGTTCAGCAGCTCGATCACGACGTGCTCGAGCACATGCCCGGCCCAGGTGCCCGCGTGCAGCCGCTGCAGGAAGCCGCCGCGCTCGCCGACGCCGCAGTGGTGCTCCTCGAGCGCGGGCAGCATGGCCACCAGGCGCTCGTTGAAGCCGGGGAGGGTGTTGGAGGGGGAGTCTTCGAGCTCGCCGAGGTCGAGCCACACTTCCAGAACCGGACGGTAGGTCCAGACGTTGGGGCCGCGCAGGTAATTGATGCGCAGCAGCTTGATGTCGTTCTTCTTGCTCATGATTCGCGTGAACGGGGCACGGGGGACCTTGGCATCGGACTGCGCAACCCGCCTGCGGACCGACTCGTCATTGTGCCTGCCGCATCAGCGAAAATTCGGCGCGCCGCCGCCGCGGAACGAGGCACAACGCACGCCGGGCGGCCCCCAAACACAATGCAACATTCCACTCAGATCGTCTCCATTTCGGGCTCCGCCCCGGCCCTGCGGGACGCTCTCGCCGCCCAGCTGGCAACTGACGAGAACGTCCTGACCACGCTCGAGGTTGACCTCGACCGCGATCTGCGCTTTGCCCAGGGCCTGCTCGCCCTCACCGAACGACGCCTGCTCGCCTTCGACCCCGCCGGCGGCACCTGGTCGAGCTGGCCGCTGTCGCCCACGCTCGCCCTGCGCCATGCGGACCACGCGGGCGTGGGCACGCTCGAGCTGCACGACGGTCACTCGCGCCTGGCGATGTGGCGCTTCACGCTCGGCGTGAACGTGCAGGCGCTGCGCCTGGCGAACCTGTTCGAGCGCCACAAGTCGGCACCGGGGCTCGCGGGCAGTGCCGATGACGCGCAGGAGAGCACGCTGTGCCCGACCTGTAACGCGCCGTTGCCGCCCGACTCCGACGTCTGCCCGAACTGCGCGCGGGAGATCAACGCGCCGCCCTCGACCTGGGTGCTGCTGCGCCTTTGGCGCTTCGCGCGGCCCTACCGGCGTCAGCTCGCCACGGGCTTCGCGCTCACCCTGGCCTCGACCGCGGCGACGCTCGTGCCGCCCTACCTCACCATCCCGCTGATGGACGACGTGCTGATCCCGTTCCAGAACGGCCAGCAGATCGACCCGATGAAGGTGCTCCTGCTGCTGTCGGGCCTGCTCATGGCGGCGCTGGTGGCCTGGGGCATGAGCTGGGCGCGCACCTATCTGCTGGCTCTCGTGTCCGAGCGCATCGGCGCGGACCTTCGCACCGCCACCTTCGAGCACCTGCTGCAGCTCTCGCTCGACTACTTCGGCGGCAAGCGCACCGGCGACCTGATGGCGCGCATCGGCTCGGAGACCGACCGCATCTGCGTCTTCCTCTCGCTGCACGCGCTCGACTTCGCCACCGACGTGCTGATGATCGTGATGACCGCGGTCATCCTCGTGTCCATCAACCCGTGGCTCGCACTTGTCACGCTGCTGCCGCTGCCCTTCATCGCCTGGATGATCCACATCGTGCGCGACCGCCTGCGCACCGGCTTCGAGAAGATCGACCGCGTGTGGTCGGAGGTGACCAACGTGCTGGCCGACACCATTCCCGGCATCCGCGTGGTGAAGGCCTTCGCGCAGGAAAAGCGCGAGACGCAGCGCTTTCGCGAGGCCAATCGCCACAACCTCGAAGTCAACGACCGCCTCAACAAGACCTGGTCGCTCTTCTCGCCGACCGTCTCCCTGCTCACCGAGATCGGGCTGCTGGTGGTGTGGGCCTTCGGCATCTGGCAGGTCTCGCGAAGCCAGATCACGGTGGGCGTGCTGACCGCGTTCATCGCCTACATCGGCCGCTTCTATACGCGGCTGGACTCGATGAGCCGCATCGTCTCGGTCACGCAGAAGGCCGCCGCGGGCGCCAAGCGCATCTTCGACATCCTCGATCACGTCTCCAACGTGCCCGACCCCGCGCAGCCCGTGCCCATCAAGGCGCTGCAAGGGCGCATCGAGCTGCACGACATCGGCTTTCGCTATGGCAGCCGCTCGGTGATCCGTGGCCTGAGCCTGGACATCAGGCCGGGCGAGATGGTGGGCCTCGTGGGCCACAGCGGCTCGGGCAAGAGCACGCTCGTGAACCTGATCTGCCGCTTCTACGACGTGACCGACGGCTCCATCCGCGTCGACGGCGTGGACCTGCGCCGCTATGCGGTGTCCGACTACCGGCGCCACATCGGCCTCGTGCTGCAGGAGCCCTTCCTCTTCTTCGGCACCATCGCCGAGAACATCGCCTACGGCCGCCCCGAGGCCACGCGCGAGGAGATCGTGGCGGCCGCGCGCGCCGCGCATGCGCACGAATTCATCCTGCGCCTGCCGCAGGGCTACGACTCCCTCGTCGGCGAGCGCGGGCAGGGCCTGTCGGGCGGCGAGCGCCAGCGCATCTCGATCGCGCGCGCGCTGCTGATCGATCCGCGCATCCTCATCCTCGACGAGGCCACCTCCTCGGTGGACACCGAGACGGAGAAGGAGATCCAGAAGGCGCTGGACAACCTGGTCCAGGGCCGCACGACGATTGCCATCGCGCACCGGCTGTCCACGCTGCGCAAGGCCGACCGCCTCGTCGTGATGGATCGCGGCCGCGTCGTGGAGGTGGGCCCGCACGACGAGCTCATCGAGCGGCGCGGCGCCTACTGGCGGCTCTACGAAGCGCAGGCGCGCAACGTCGATCAGGAGATCGGCAGCGACGATGCGGCGCTGATGGTGCCGGCGCCGACCCTCTCCCCTTCGGCCCACACCGCGAGCGTTGCATGAGCGTGTCCGTGAACCCGACCCCTGCCCTGAACTTCCAGCTCGAACGCAACCGGCACGGCCGCCTCGTGCTCGTCGCGGCCGACGGGCAGCGGCACGAAGGCGTGGTGCCGGTGCGCGCCTTTCCGCTCGCCGCCCCTGACGAGGGCCTCTCGCTCGTCGGCCCCGACGGGCGTGAGCTCGCCTGGGTCGATCGACTGGGCGAGCTGCCCGCGGGCATGCGCACGCTGATCGACGAGGAGCTCGCCAGCCGCGAGTTCACGCCGCAGATCCTGCGCCTCGTCGAGGTGTCGACCTTCTCCACGCCGAGCGTGTGGCAGGTGCAGACCGACCGGGGGCCCACGCAGTTCGTGCTCAAGGGCGAGGAGGACATCCGCCGCCTCGCGCGCACCTCGCTGCTGATCACCGACAGCCACGGCATCGCCTTCAAGGTGCCCGACATGCTGGCGCTGGACCGGCGCTCGAGGCGGCTGCTGGAGCGCTTCCTCTGAAGTCGCGCTAGCGCGCAATCGACGCGCAGGGATCGGGCCTTGCATGCGCCGGCAGCACCACGCTGAAGTCGAACTGCCCGGGCTTCGGCGGCTCCTCCACGAAGCCCACGCTCGCCACTGACTCAGGCGCGACACCCACGAGCCAGCGCGGCACGCCGAGATCGCGGCGCACGTGGCCATTGCCGGCCAGCAGCACGACACCCTGGGCCGCGTGCTCGCGCAGCACCTTGGCCATCCACGCATCGCGCGCCACCTGCGCGCGAACCATGCCGGGCAGCATCTGCGCGGGCAGCTGGCCGCAATGGCCGGCGTCGATCTCCTCCCGCTGTCCGCGCTCCAGGTCTTCGGGCAAAGGGCCCTCGAGCGACAGCGCCGACACGAGCGACTCGTCGATCACGCCGGCATAGCCGGCTCGCACGACGCGCGCGGCGTCGGCGCGCGACACATTGGCGGCCACGATCGGCAGCCGATGGCGCAAGGCCATCTCGATCGTCGGGCGGTACTGCGGCCAGTCCCAGCCCGCCTTCGCGCTCGAGGCGGCGGCGATCACGCAATCGGCATCGCCGCAGGTGCGCAGGGCGCGATCCAGATCGGCCTGCCGCTCGCGGTCGAACTGCTCCATGGCGATCGTGGGACGCCAGCCCGCATCGACTCGCTGCTGCAGCAATTCCTGCCGCATCCGATGACCCACCGGGTTGTCGTGCACCTCGCCGAGCAGCAGCACGGAGCGCTGCGCGAGCTGACGCTCGAGCTGCGGCTGCGTGCTCGCGCAAGCGGCGAGGAGCGCGGCGAGCGCAGCCGCAACGAGTGATCGACAGGACAAGGGGCGATTCATCGCGTGCGGATGCTCAGGTGAACGGGCCGAAGACGAGTTCCAGATGATGCGGCGTGAGCTTCGGGCGTGCGCGTGCTGGAAATCCAATCTGCCTGGGCGCCAAGTCGTCAAGCTGCACGGGCGTGGTCCTTGCTTGCGTGCCCGTGTGGCCACGACGAATGAGCCAGATGAATTCAGCTTCAATGCCCCCGGCGCGATGGACCGCCCGGCTTCAGCTTCGATATCGCTGCGGCCCGGGCGGCCAGACGCTGGCGCACGACCGCCACGAAGGGCCGCTGCGCGTGCTGCGGCCGCTGCATCCCGAGGGGCCGCGGGTCTGCCATCACGTGCTCGTCCACCCGCCCGGCGGCATCGTGGGCGGCGACGAGTTGGACATCGATGTCGCGCTCGAGGCGCACACGCATGTGCTTATCACGACGCCGGGTGCCACGCGCTTCTACCGAAGCGCGGGGCCGCGCGCGACACAGCACGCGCGCATCACGCTCGCGCAGGGCGCACGGCTCGAATGGCTCCCCCTCGAATCCATCGCCTACAGCGGTTGCGAGGCGCACAACAGCCTTTGCGCCGAGCTCGCGGCGGGCGCCGAGATGATCGGGTGGGACGTGCTCGCCCTCGGCCTGCCCGAGGCTGGCCAGGCTTACTCGGCAGGCCGCTACACGCAGCACCTGGAGCTGTCGGGCGCGTGGCTGGAGCGGGGGCTCATCGCGGCCGACGACGCCCGGCTGCTCGATGCCGCGCCGGGCCTGGCCGGCCATCGAGTGATGGCCACGCTCTGGCTCGCCACCGGCTCGCCGATGCCCGACGCTCGCCGCGACACCCTGCTGCACGCCGCGCGTGCACTGTCGGGCTCGCATGCGCTCGCACGCACCAGCGGCTCAACCTCCCCGCATCCGCGCGTGCTCGTGCTGCGTGCGTTGGCGCACCGCGTCGAGCCGGCGATGACGCTGCTGGCCGCCGTGCGCGATGCCTGGCGCGAACAGGCCTGGGGCATGCCTGCGTGCCGCCCGCGCGTTTGGAGCACCTGAGCAGGGACACGCTTCAGATCGCGATGAGTTCGCGCGCGCCGTCGGTGTGCATGGTGTCGCCGCGTCCGCGGCGCTGGATCGCGCCGCGCTGCATCACGAGGTAGTGGTCGGCCAGCTCCGCAGCGAAGTCGTAGTACTGCTCGACGAGCACGATGGCCATCGTGCCGCGCGCCGCGAGCGTGCGAATCACCTGGCCGATCTGCTTGATGATGCTCGGCTGGATGCCCTCGGTCGGCTCGTCCAGCAACAGGAGCCTGGGCTTTGCGGCGATCGCGCGCGCAATGGCCAGTTGCTGCTGCTGGCCGCCGGACAGGTCGCCGCCGCGACGCCGGCGCATCTGCGCCAGCACGGGGAAGAGCTCGAACACCTCGTCCGGGATGGGCGCCTCGCGTCCGAGCGGGGCGAGTCCCATGCGCAGGTTCTCCTCCACCGTCAGCCGCGCGAAGATCTCGCGGCCCTGCGGCACGTAGCCCATTCCCATGCGCACGCGCAGGTGGCTGGGCAGCCGCGAGCAGTCGACGCCGTCGAGCAGGATGCGCCCGGTGGCCACCGGCGCCGTGCCGATGATGGAGCGCAGCAGCGTGGTCTTGCCCACGCCGTTGCGGCCGAGGACCACGCACACCTCCCCCGCCCTCGTCTCGAAGCCCACGTCGCGCAGGATGTGCGAGCCGCCATAGAACTGGTTCACGCCCTCCACGCGCAGCATCGGCGGGGACTCGCGCTCAGCGGCCAAGGTACACCTCCACGACCTGCTCGTTGGCCTGCACCTGCGGCAGCCTGCCCTGCGCCAGCACGCGGCCCTCGTGCAGCACGGTCACCACCTTGCTGTCGCCCGCAAGCCGCTGCACGAAATGCATGTCGTGCTCGACCACCACCAGCGAATGCTGCCCCTCGATCGACAGGAAGAGCTCGGCTGTGCGATCCGTTTCCTCGTCCGTCATCCCGGCGACGGGCTCGTCCAGCAGCAGCAGCGTGGGGTCCTGCATCAGCAGCATGCCGATCTCCAGCCATTGCTTCTGGCCGTGCGAGAGCAGCCCGGCGGGGCGCTTCGCCTCGCGCGTGAGCTGGATGAGGGCAAGCATCGCCTCGATGCGATCGCGCTGTTCCCCGCTCAGACGGGCGCGCACGGTGGCCCGCACGCGCCGATCGCCCTTCAGCGCGAGCTCGAGGTTCTCGAACACGCAGAGCTGCTCGTACACCGTGGGCTTCTGGAACTTGCGTCCGATGCCGATCTGGGCAATCTCGTTCTCGCGCAGGCGCAGCAGGTCGATGTTGCTGCCGAAGTGCACGCTGCCGGCATCGGGTCGCGTCTTGCCCGTGATGACGTCCATCATCGTCGTCTTGCCCGCGCCGTTGGGGCCGATGATGCAGCGCAGCTCGCCGACGCCGATCATGAGGCTCAGCGCGTCCAGCGCCTTGAAGCCATCGAAGCTCACCGTCACGTCGTCCACGTACAGCGCGATGCCGTGCGCGAAGTCGGGTGTGCGCGCATGCACCACGCGGCCCTGCGGCGCGCCGCGGCCGCCGGAGGATGCGATGCGTTCGTCGTACGCGCGCTTGGCCGCCGCGCCTTCGGCCATGAGCTGTGGCGTCATGAGCTCACCTCGGCCGCTGCACCCTGCTGCGCACTGGGCTGCGCACGCGACGCGCTCGCCGCAGTGCCCTGCCCGCTCGCGCGACCACCGCGCCGCGACAGACGCTGCACGAGCGCGCGCAGCGCACCTGCGATGCCATGCGGCAGGAACAGCGTCACGGCAATGAACAGCGCACCGAGGAAGTAGAGCCAGAACTCGGGGAACACCTGCGTGAGCCAGCTCTTGGAGCCGTTCACGACGAAGGCCCCGAGCACCGGGCCCACCAGCGAGCCGCGCCCGCCCACGGCCGTCCAGATCGCGATCTCGATGCCGGCCGCGGGCGACATCTCGCCGGGGTTGATGATCCCCACCTGCGGCACATACAGCGCCCCCGCCACGCCGCACATCATGGCCGACAGGGTCCACACCGACAGCTTGTAGGCGATGGGGTCGTAGCCGCTGAACATGACGCGGCTCTCGGCATCGCGGATGGCCTGCAGCACGCGGCCGTACTTGCTGCGCACGAGCGTGCGCGACAGCGCGAGGAAGCCGATGAGCGCCACGCCCGTCAGCGCGAAGAGCGCGACGCGCATCTGCGGCGTGAAGATGCCCAGGCCCAGGATGCGCTTGAAGTCGGTGAAGCCGTTGTTGCCGCCGAAGCCCGTCTCGTTGCGGAAGAAGAGCAGCATCGCCGCATACGTCATGGCCTGCGTGATGATGGAAAAGTACACGCCGCGGATGCGCGATCGGAACGCGAAGTAGCCGAACACGAAGGCCAGCAGCCCGGGCACCGCCACGGCGAGCGCGAGTTGCGCCACGAAGGAATCGCTGAGCGCCCAGTGCCACGGCAGCGCCTTCCAGTCGAGGAAGACCATGAAGTCCGGCAAGTCGCTGTGGTAGTTGCCGTCGCGGCCGATCTGGCGCATGAGGTACATGCCCATGCTGTAGCCGCCAAGCGCGAAGAACAGGCCGTGCCCCAGCGAAAGGATCCCGGTGTAGCCCCAGATGAGATCGAGGGCGAGCGCGCAGATGGCGTAGCACATGATCTTGCCGGCCAGCGCCACGTGGTAGTCGCTCAGATGCAGCCAGTGGCCCGGCGGCACGGCCAGGTGCAGCAGCGGCACGAGCACCAGCACCACAAGCAGGGCTGCACCCATGCCGGCCGCGTAGGGCGAGATGTGCGGCGTGCTCATGCTTCCGCGCTGCGCCCCTTCAGGGCGAACAGCCCCTGCGGGCGCTTCTGGATGAACACGACGATCAGCACCAGCACGCAGATCTTCGCCAGCACCGCACCGGCCGCGCCTTCGAGCAGCTTGTTGATCACGCCCAGGCCCAGCGCTGCGATGACCGTGCCGGTGAGCTGCCCCACCCCGCCCAGCACCACCACCATGAACGAGTCGATGATGTAGGTCTGCCCCAGGTCAGGGCCCACGTTGCTGACCTGGCTGAGCGCGCAGCCGGCCAGCCCGGCAATGCCCGCGCCGAGCGCGAAGCATCGCGTGTCAACGCGCCCGGTGTCCACGCCCACGCAGGCGGCCATGCGCCGGTTCTGCGTCACGGCTCGCACGAACAGACCGAGCCGCGTACGCGCGACGAGCCAGCCCACGCAGACCAGCACGATGCCGGCGAAAGCGATGATGGCGAGGCGGTTGTAGGGCAGCACGAGATTGCTCGCCACCGCGACCCCGCCGGAAAGCCACGAGGGGTTCTCCACCTGCACGTTCTGCGCGCCGAAGATCGATCGCACCGCCTGGATGAGGATCAGGCTGATGCCCCAGGTGGCCAGCAGCGTCTCCAGGGGCCGGCCGTAGAGCCAGCGCACGACGGTGCGCTCCATCGCTGCACCCACCAGCGCCGCGCATGCGAACGAAGCGGGAACGGCGGCGACGATGTACCAGTCGAATGCCGAGGCGGGAAGGTGCGCGCGAAAGAGGTTCTGCACCACCGCCGTCGCATAGGCGCCGACCATCATCAGCTCGCCGTGGGCCATGTTGATGACGCCCATCAGGCCAAAGGTGATCGCAAGCCCCAGCGCCGCGAGCAGCAGGATCGAGCCGAGGCTCAGGCCCGTGAACAGCACGCCCAGCCGCTCGCCCCACGCGAGCCTGCGCTCCACGCTGGCCAGCGACGCGGCCAGCTCGGCGCGCACCTGCGCATCGCCCTCGCCCTGCGGCGCGAGGCGCTCGCTCAGCAGCGCGCGCGTGGCCGGGTCCGCGCTGTCGGCGAGGCCGCGCGCGGCGTCCAATCGGCGGGTCTTGTCCGGGCTTGCGATCAGAAGGCCGGAGCGCAGGAGCTGCAGCTGCGACTTGAGCGCGGCGTCGCTCTCACGCGCCAGCGCGGCATCGATCGCGTCGAGCTGGCTCTCGTCCGGCGACTCTCGCAGGGCCGCGATCGAGGCGGCGCGAGTGGCGCGATCGGGCGAGCTCAGCTGCAGTCCCGCAAGCGCCGCCTTGAGCTCGTTGCGCAGGCGGTTGTTGGTGAAGGCGTCCTGCGCGTCCTCGGGCAAAGCGGCCGGCGCGCCGGTGAGCGCATCGACGCCCTGGCCCTCATGCACGCGATAGACGCGCGAGGCGTCGAACTTGAGCTCGTCGTCGAGCATCGCCTGCAGCAGCGCTGCGAGCTGCGCGTCCGGGTGCACCAGCGCGCGGTGCAGGGCCTCGATCCGCGCGTCCGTTTCGCCGTCGACGATTGCGCGAAGCTGCGCCGCATCCATTGCCGCCGCGGCGGGCAGCACCAGGAGTGCGCACAGGGCCGCGGCGAGTCGCTTCATCCATCGGTTCATGTCGCAGGCCCTGGTTCGAATGCCGGCGCGCCGCACGCATGCGCGCGCCGGCCACGACTCACTTGCTGTCCGGCTCGTCCTTCTTGCCCTTGTCCTCCGGGATGAACGGGCTCCAGGGCTGGGCCTTGATCGGACCCGGCGTCTTCCACACGACGTTGAACTGGCCGTCGCCGCGCACCTCGCCGATGAACACCGGCTTGTGCAGGTGGTGGTTCCTCGGGTCCATGGTGATCATGAAGCCGTCGGGGCCCTTGAAGGTCTGCCCGGCCATCGCGGCGATCACCTTGTCGGTGTCGGTGCTCTTGGCCTTCTCCACGGCCTGCGCCCACATGTGCATGCCGATGTAGGTCGCCTCCATCGGGTCGTTGGTCAGCGGCTTGTCCTTGTGACCGGGGATGCCCTTCGCCTTCGCATAGCTCGACCAGGCATTGATGAAGGCGGTGTTCGTGGGGTTCTTGATCGACATGAAGTAGTTCCATGCCGCCAGGTGGCCCACCAGAGGCTTGGTGTCGACGCCGCGCAGCTCTTCCTCGCCCACCGAGAAGGCCACGACCGGCACGTCGGTGGCTTTCAGGCCCTGGTTGCCCAGCTCCTTGTAGAAGGGCACGTTGGAGTCGCCGTTGATGGTGGAGACGACGGCGGTCTTCTTTCCCTCGGACGAGAACTTCTTGATCTTGGCAATGATGCTTTGATAGTCGCTGTGTCCGAAGGGCGTGTACTCCTCCATGATGTCCGCGTCGGTGACGCCCTTGCTGTGGAGGAAGGCGCGCAGGATCTTGTTGGTGGTGCGCGGATAGACGTAGTCGGTGCCCAGCAGCACGAAGCGCTTGGCGGAGCCGCCGTCCTTGCTCATCAGGTACTCGAGCGCGGGAATGGCCTGCTGGTTCGGCGCGGCGCCCGTGTAGAAGACGTTCTTGCTCAGCTCCTCGCCCTCGTACTGCACGGGGTAGAACAGCAGGCTGTTGCTCTGCTCGAACACGGGCAGCACCGACTTGCGGCTCACGCTCGTCCAGCAGCCGAACACCACGGCCACCTTGTCCTGCGAGATGAGCTGCTTCGCCTTCTCGGCGAACAGCGGCCAATTGGAGGCCGGGTCGACGACGACGGGCTCGAGCTTCTTGCCCATCACGCCACCCTTGGCGTTGATCTCCTCGATCGTCATCAGGGCGACGTCCTTGAGCGCGGTCTCGGAGATGGCCATCGTCCCCGAGAGCGAATGCAGGATGCCGACCTTGATCGTGTCGGCGGCCTGCGCGAAGGGGGACAGGCCCATCGCGGCCAGCCCTGCGGCGAGTGCGGTCAGACGCGTGGCGATGCGTCGGCGGGACGGGTTCATGGCGTGCGGCTCCTGAGTGGATGAAGTGAGCGACGCCCGCAGGGTAGGCAGCGCCATGCGGCGCACAAATACGTTAAATGGCGTAGCGCGGGTGCGCGTGCAACATCTGTGCGCGTCACTGCGCCAGGGTGCGCAGGCGACTCATCACGAGCGAGGCCGCCGCGGTGCGCGTCTCCACGCCGAGCTTCTCGAACACGTGCTCCAGGTGCTTGTTGACCGTGCGCGGGCTCATGCCGAGGATCTCGCCGCTGTCGCGGTTGGTCTTTCCCTTGGCCACCCAATAGAGCACCTCGGCCTCGCGCGCGGTGAGCCGGAAGGCGAGCGCCATCGCCTCGACCACCGACGCATCGGAGGCCTCGCGCATCACCACCATCCATTCGCCGTCGCCGGTGTCCTCATGCAGGGTGAGCGTGAGGCGCCGCGCGCCCTGCGAGATCACTTGATCGACCGCCGGGCGGCCCTGCAGCCGCGCCTGTGCCTGCGTCTTCGCCCAGCCGGCCAGAGGCTCGGGCAGGCGGGCGCAGGCCGCGTCACCCAGGTACTGCCCGAGCAGCTTGCGCGCCAGCGGTGTCTGCCACACGACGCACGCGTCGCGCGCGCGCACGCTGATCGCGGCATGGCCGAAGGCGTCCAGCGCATTGCGCGCCTGCGCGCCCAGGCGGGCCTGGCGCACGTGCGCGGCGATGCGCGCCAGCACCTCGGCGGGCCGGATCGGCTTGGTCACGTAGTCCACTCCGCCCGACTCGAAGGCGCGCACCACATGCTGCGTCTCGGTGAGGCCCGTCATGAAGACGATGGGAATGTGGGCGGTCTCGGGCGAGGCCTTCAGGCGCAGCGCGACCTCGAAGCCATCGAGCCCCGGCATCAGCGCGTCAAGCAGCACGATGTCCGGCTGCACCTGGCGGCAACGCTGAAGCGCGGCCTCGCCGCTGGTGGCCACGAGCACCGCGTAGCCGGACTCGTCCAGTGCGTCGTGCAGCACGGCGAGGTTCTCCGGCACGTCGTCGACGATGAGCACGACGTCGTCCGCGGTCGAGGGGCGCAGCGGCGGCTCGTTCATCCGGCCTCGCTCGTGCTTCGCTCCAGGGCGTCCAGGAGCGTGAGCATCTCTTCATGTCGGAAGGCGCCGGCCAGCGAGCGAAGCTGCGCCACGAACGCCGCGCCGGGTGCATCCGCCTCGATGCGCTCGAGCGCCCGCGCCACGCCGCGCGGATAGCCCATGCGCGCGGCCTCGCGCAGCGCCTGGAGCGCCGTGGGATCGGGTGCGAAGTCCGCCTCGCCCGGTGCGGGCTGCGACGCGCTCGACTCCACCCGTTCAAGCGCAAGCCGCCTGCCGAGCCATTCGAGAAGTGCCCCGCGCGCCACCGGCTTCACGAGGAAATCCTCCGGCGCGATGCCGACGTCGTTCTCCAGGCCACGGTCGAAGGCATTGCCGGAGACGATGGCCACCGGCGTGCCGCTCAGCCCGAGGCGGCGCAGCTCGCGCAGCGTCTGCCATCCGTCGATGCCCGGCATCGCGAGGTCGAGCAGGATCGCATCGGGCTGCAGTCCCTCGCGCAGCCTCGCGAGCGCCTGCTCTCCGCTGGCCGCGAGCGACACCTCGAAGCCCAGCGGTGCGAGGCGCTGCTGCAGGAGCAGCCGGTCGGCCTCCTCGTTGTCGACCACCAGCACCTGCGCAGCCGCGCCATCGGATCGGCGCATGACCCGAGGAGCCTCGTCGAAGGCGTGTGCTGCTGCGCTCGCCTCGCCGCACTGCGGCAGGAAGAGCTTCAGCCTGAACTCCGTGCCCTCGCCCACACGGCTTTGCACGCGCATTTCGCCGCCCATGAGCTCGGTCAGCATCTTGGCGATGGTGAGCCCCAGGCCGCTGCCCGGCTCGCGTCCGCCCTGCGCCGCGCTCCCCCGTGCGAAAGGCTCGAAGACGCTGTCGAGATCCGTCGCGCTCATGCCGGGCCCGGTGTCGCGGATCTCGAAGCGCGCAATCTCGAAGGCGTAGGACACCCGCAGCCGCACCTCGCCCGAGGGCGTGAATTTCACGGCGTTGCCAAGCAGGTTGAAGAGGATCTGCTGCAGCCGCTTCTCGTCGGCGCGAACGAAGGCCGGCAGCGCGGTCGTGACCTCGAACGCGAAGCGCAGGCCCTTCGCGCGGGCCTGCAGCTCGAACATCCGCTGGGCGTATTGCAGGGCATCGGCGAAGTTCATCGGCCGCGGCTCCAGCCGCAACTTGCCGCCCTCGATGCGCGCGATGTCGAGCGAGCCTTCGATGAGCGAGAGCAGGTGGTCGCCGCTGCGGCGGATCACCTGCGCGGCCTGGCGCCGCTGGGGCAGCAGCCGCTCGTCGTCCTCCAGCAGCTGCGCATAGCCAAGGATGCTGTTGAGCGGCGTGCGCAGCTCGTGGGAGATGGCCGAGAGGTAGCGCGTCTTCGCCTGGTTCGCCGCCTCGGCCTGGCGGCGCGCCGCCTGCAGTTGCTGGTCGGTCTGCTGGTGCGACTCGATCTCCTGCATCAGGAGCCGCGTCTGCCGGTTCGATTCCTCCTGCGCGACCTGGCGGCTCTTGTGCGCCAGCACGAACCACCACGCCGCCACGCCGCCCACGAGCAGCACGCCCGCATAGGTCTTGATGAAGCTCCAGCGCAGATCCGGCGACTGCGCGCTCGCCGCGTCCCCGAGCAGGTCGAGCTCGTGCCGGTAGACCATGTGAAAGAGCAGGCCCGCGAGCGGCGCAAAGACGGCCATCAGCAGCAGGTAGTGCCCGAGCCCCGTGGCGAGCCAGGGCTGCGCGGCCCGCGGCAGCAGCCGCGCGAGGAAGGCGTTCCACTGCGCGCTCCAGCGCGCGTGGGGCTTGCACAGGTCGCCGCAGCGCGCGTCGAGCGAGCAGCACAGCGAGCAGATCGGGCCCTGGTAGGCCGGGCACGCGGCCACGTCGTCGCCCTCGTATTCGCGCTCGCAGATCGTGCAGCGCTGCAGCGCGCTCGAGTGCGCGGCGCCGGGGCGGGCGAGGTAGTAGCGCCCGCGCGTGATCCAGGCGATGGCCGGCGCGCACGCGAATGCCGTGACGGCCGCGATGAGCGCGCAGCAGGCCTGCGCCGTCGGGCCGAAGGCGCCGAGATAGGCACTCGTCGACAGCAGCGATGCGAAGCCCATCGCGCCCACGCCCACCGGGTTCACGTCCCACAAATGGGCCCGCTTGAACTCGATGCCCGGCGGCGACCAGCCCAGGGGCTTGTTCACGACGAGGTCGGCCACCACCGCCATCATCCAGGAGATCGCCACGTTGCCGTACAGGCCCAGCACGCGGCCCAGGGCCTGGAACACGTCCAGCTCCATGAGCATCAGTGCGATCGCGGTGTTGAAGATCACCCACACCACGCGCCCCGGGTGGCGGTGCGTGAGCCGCGCGAAGAAGTTGCTCCAGGCGAGCGAGCCCGCATACGCATTGGTCACGTTGATCTTGAGCTGCGACACGACGACGAACACCGCGGTCGCCGCCACCGCCCAGCCCGCACGCGGGAACACCGACTCGTAGGCGGCGAGGTACATCTGGTTCGGATCCACCGCGCGGTCGGTCGGCACGCTGTGGCTGATCGCGAGATACGCGAGCAGCGCGCCACCGAGCATCTTGAACACACCCAGCACCACCCAGCCGGTGCCGCCCGCGAGCACCGCGGCCCACCAGCGCCCTCGACGACCGGGCGCGGGCTCCGGCATGAAGCGCAGGTAGTCGGCCTGCTCGCCGAGCTGGGTGACGAGCGCGATGCCCACCGTCACCGCACCACCGAAGAGGCGCCAGTCGAAGCTGCTGCCGCGCCCGTCCTCGCCGGCATAGCGCACGAGCCCGGCGAGCAGCTGTGGCTCGTGGTCGAAGACATAGAGGTAAGGCAGCACCAGCAGCACGATCCACAACGGCTGCGTCCAGGCCTGCAGATGACCGATGGCCGTCACGCCGTGCATCACCAGCGGCAGCACCACGAGCGCGCACACGAGATAGCCGATGACGGGCGGCACGTCCGCGGCGAGCTCCAGCGCGTAGGCCATGATCGCGGCCTCCAGCGCGAAGAAGATGAAGGTGAAGCTCGCGTAGATGAGCGAGGTGATGGTCGAGCCGATGTAGCCGAAGCCCGCTCCGCGCGTGAGCAGGTCCATGTCGACGCCGTAGCGGGCAGCGCACACGCTGATCGGCACGCTGCACAGCGCGATGACGACCCCGGTGGCCAGGATGGCCCAGAAGGCGTTGACGAAGCCCGCGTTCACGAGCAGCGTGCCGCCCACCGCCTCCAGCACCAGGAACGAGGCCGCGCCGAACGCGGTGTTCGCCACGCGCCACGGCGACCAGCGCCGGAAGGCGCGCGGGGTGAAGCGAAGGGCGTGATCCTCCAGCGTCTCGCGCGCGACCCAGGCGTTGTAGTCGCGCCGCACCTTCATCACCTGCTGCGGCGGCAGTGCCGCGCCGGCGCCGTGGCAGGCGGCCGATCCAGCATGCCGGCAGTCGCAGGAGTCGGGACACATCGTGGTTCAGCCGGGTGCACCTTCCGTGCCACGTCGGGCCCGGTGGCACCCTTCTTGCCTCGCCCTGCCGCATATGGACCTGACTCCCCGCGAGAAGGACAAGCTGCTGGTCTTCACCGCCGCCCTGCTGGCGGAGCGCCGCAGGGCGCGCGGGCTCAAGCTGAACCATCCCGAGGCGGTGGCGCTCATCAGCGCCTTCCTGCTCGAAGGCGCGCGCGACGGCCGCACCGTGGCCGAGCTGATGAGCGAGGGCAAGACCGTCCTCACCCGCGAGGACGTGATGGACGGGGTCGCGGACATGATCCCGGAGATCCAGATCGAGGCATCCTTTCCGGACGGCACCAAACTGGTGACCGTGCACCGTCCCATCACCTGAGGACCGAGCCCATGAAGAAACACGCACCAAGCTGGATCGTCTTCATGTCGACGCTCGTGCTGCCGGGCCTGGCGCTGGCCCATGCGGGCGACACCCACGCGCACTTCCTGCAGGCGCTCGCACACCCCTTCACCGGCGCCGATCATCTGCTGGCCATGGTTTGCGTCGGCCTGTGGGGTGCGCTTCGCGGCGGCCGACAGATCTGGCTGGCCCCGCTCGCCTTCGTGGCCTCGATGGCCGCGGGCGCGGCACTGCAGTCTGCGGGCGTGGCGCTGCCGGGGGCCGAGCCGATGGTGGCGGCCTCGGTGCTCGTCATCGGCTCGCTCGTCGTAATGCACGAGGCGCTTGCGGCCTTCGCTGCACTCGGCCTCTTCGCCGCCTTCGCGCTCTTTCACGGTGCGGCGCACGCGCGCGAGCTCGACGTGGCGAGCGCCCTGCCGGGCATGCTCATCGGCACCGCCGCGCTTCATGCCGTGGGCGCGAGCCTCGGACTGATGCTGCGCTCACGCTCGCGGGCCTGGCCCATGCTGATCGGCTGCGGCTCGATGGCCGTTGGCGCGGCACTGCTGCTGGGGGCGGCATGATCCCCGGCGAGCTGCTCGTCGACGAGGGCGAGTTGGATCTCAACCCCGGGCGCCGCACGCTGACGCTCGTCGTCGCCAACAGCGGCGAGCGCCCCATCCAGGTTGGCTCGCACTACCACTTTGCTGAAACCAACGCCGCGCTGCGCTTTGATCGCGCCGCGGCGCGCGGGATGCGGCTGAACATCGCCTCGGGCACCGCGGTGCGCTTCGAGCCGGGACAGCAGCGCACCGTCGAGCTGGTCGACTTTGGCGGCGCGCGCCAGGTCTGGGGCTTTCGCGCGCAGGTGCAGGGGGCGCTGTGACGAGCATCGGGCGGCGCGCCTATGCCGAGATGTACGGCCCCACCGTGGGCGACCGCGTGCGGCTGGCCGACACCGCGCTCGTCATCGAAGTCGAGCGCGACTTCACGCTTGCCGCCGGCGGCTACGGCGAGGAGGTGAAGTTCGGCGGCGGCAAGACCATCCGCGACGGCATGGGACAGGGCCAGCGGCCGAACGGGCCCGGCCCGGACGACCCGGTGGACTGCGTCGTCACCAATGCGCTGATCCTCGACCACTGGGGCATCGTGAAGGCCGACATCGGCATCCGCGCCGGACGCATCGCGCGCATCGGCAAGGCCGGCAACCCGGACGTGCAGCCGGGCGTGGACATCGTCATCGGCCCGGGCACCGAGGTGATCGCCGCCGAGGGCCTGATCGTGACGGCCGGCGGCGTCGACAGCCACATCCACTTCATCTGCCCGCAGCAGATCGAGGAGGCGCTGGCCAGCGGCATCACCACGATGCTCGGCGGCGGCACGGGTCCCGCGACCGGCACCTTCGCCACCACCTGCACGCCGGGGCCCGAGCACCTGGCCTTCATGCTGCAGTCTGCAGAGGCCTTCCCGATGAACCTCGGCTTCTTCGGCAAGGGCAACGCCAGCCGCCCCGAAGCATTGCGCCAGCAGATCGACGCCGGCGCCATTGCGCTGAAGCTGCACGAGGACTGGGGCACGACGCCCGCGGCCATCGACTGCTGCCTCGACGTGGCCGAGGCCACCGACACGCAGGTGGCGATTCACACCGACACGCTGAACGAGTCCGGCTTCGTGGAAGACACGATGGCCGCCTTCAAGGGCCGCACCATCCACAGCTTTCACACCGAAGGCGCGGGCGGCGGCCATGCGCCGGACATCATGCGCGTGGTCGGCGAGCCCAATGTGCTGCCCAGCTCGACCAACCCGACGCGGCCCTACACCGTCAACACCCTCGACGAGCATCTGGACATGCTCATGGTGTGCCATCACCTGGACGCCTCCATCGCCGAGGACCTCGCCTTCGCCGAAAGCCGCATCCGCCGCGAAACGATCGCCGCCGAGGACGTGCTGCACGACCTCGGCGCCATCAGCATGTTCAGCTCCGACAGCCAGGCGATGGGCCGCGTGGGCGAGGTGGTGCTGCGCTGCTGGCAGACGGCGCACAAGATGAAGCTGCAGCGCGGCGCCCTGCCCGGCGACAACCATCGCCACGACAACGCGCGTGCAAAGCGCTACGTCGCGAAGTACACGATCAACCCCGCCCTCTCGCATGGCATTGCGCACGAGGTGGGCAGCATCGAGCCGGGGAAGTGGGCCGACCTCGTCATCTGGAAGCCGGCCTTCTTCGGCGTGAAGCCGTCGCTCGTGCTCAAGGGCGGCCTCATCGCGAGCGCCATGATGGGCGACGCGAACGCGAGCATCCCCACCCCGCAGCCGGTGCACGTCCGGCCGATGTTCGCGAGCTTCGGTGGCGCGCTCGCGCGCGGCTGCCTCACCTTCGTGTCGCAGGCTGCGCTCGCGCACGGCACGCCCGAGCGTCTCGGTCTGCGCAAGCGGGCGGTGGCCGTGCGCGGCTGCCGCACGGTGAGAAAGGCGGACATGGTTCACAACGCCTATCTCCCCGTGATGGAGATCGACCCGCAGACCTACGAAGTGCGCGCAGACGGGCAGCTCCTCACCTGCGAGCCGGCGAGCGTGCTGCCGATGGCGCAGCGCTACTTCCTGTTCTGAAGGCGCCGGGTGCTCATCGTCCACAAGCTGATTCCCCGCGGGCAGGGCCTGAGTCCCGTGCTGCTGCGGCGCGCGCCGACGGTCGAGCTCGACTGGGACACGCGCCAGCGCAGCCGCTTCGAGGCGCTCGACAGCCACGGCCGGCGCCTCGCCGTGGTGCTGGCGCGCGGGACCCTCGTGCGTGGCGGGGACGTGCTGGTGGCCGAGGACGGTTCGCTCGTGTCCGTGCGGGCGGCGCCGCAGCCGCTGCTGCTCGTGAAGCCCTGCCCCGATCACGGCAGCGCGTTCGATCTGCTGCGCGCGACCTATCACCTCGGCAACCGGCATGTGGCGATCGAATTGCAGAGCGACCACCTGAAGATCGAGCCGGATCACGTGCTCGCGCAGATGCTGGAGCAGATGCACCTCGTGGTGCGCCCCGTCCAGGCCCCGTTCGAGCCCGAAGCGGGCGCGTATTCGACGCACGCGACGCCGCACGGTCACTCGCACCCGCATGACCACAGCCATGAATGAACGCGCAGACGCCTGGCTCCTGCGGCTGATCTGGCTCGCCTCGCCGGCGCTGCCGGTGGGCGGCTTCAGCTATTCCGAAGGAATGGAGTCAGCCATCGAATCGGGCTGGGTGCGCGATGAAGCCGGCGTCTGCGCATGGCTCACCGATCAGCTTCACTTGAGCCTCGCCCGCTGCGACCTGCCGGTGCTTGCGCAGTCCTGCCGCGCCTGGGCGCGCGCCGACCTCGCGCAACTTGCCTCGCTCAACGGCTGGCATGCCGCCACGCGCGAGACAGCCGAGCTGCGCCTGCAGTCCGAGCAGATGGGCCGCTCGATGCTGGAGTGGCTGCGTGGTCGGCATCCCGACGATCCCCGGGTGCGCGCGCTTGCCGAACTCGCCCCCTCGCCCGCCTGGCCGCTGGCCTATGCCCTGGCCCTCGACCCCTGCGACGACGATGCCCGCATCCGCGAGGGCCTGCTCGCCTTTGCCTTCGGCTGGGCGGAGAACCTCGTGCAGGCCGCGCTCAAGGCGGTGCCGCTCGGGCAGTCCGCGGGGCAGCGTGTTCTGGGTGCGCTGAGGGAGCAGATCCCGGCCGCCGTCGACGAGTCGCTCGGCGCGCAGCCGCAGGCCTTCACGCCGATGCTGGCCGTGCTGTCCTCGCAGCACGAAGCCCAGTACTCGCGGCTGTTCCGATCCTGAGAAGACCCGAAAGAGACGACGATGAGCCGACGCACGAAGAAGCTGCCCGCCTTGCGCGTGGGCGTGGGCGGGCCGGTGGGCTCGGGCAAGACGACGCTCGTGGAAATGCTCTGCAAAGCGATGCGCGATCGCTGGGATCTCGTCGTTGTCACCAACGACATCTACACCAAGGAAGACCAGCGGCTGCTGACCGTGGCGGGCGCACTGGAGCCCGAGCGCATCATGGGCGTTGAGACCGGCGGCTGTCCGCACACCGCCATCCGAGAGGACGCCTCGATCAACCTCGACGCGGTCGAGCGCATGCTGGCCAGGTTCCCCGACGCCGACATCGTCTTCATCGAGTCGGGCGGCGACAACCTCGCGGCCACCTTCAGCCCCGAGCTGTCCGACCTGACGATCTACGTGATCGACGTTGCTGCCGGCGAGAAGATTCCGCGCAAGGGCGGCCCCGGCATTACCAAGAGCGACCTGTTCGTGATCAACAAGACCGACCTCGCGCCGCACGTGGGGGCAAGCCTTGAAGTGATGGAAGCCGACACGCGCCGCATGCGCCCCGGGCGGCCCTACGTGATGACCAACCTCAAGACGCTCGCCGGTCTGGACGAGGTCGTCTCCTTCATCGAGCGGCGCGGGTTGCTCGTGACGGGTTGACCAAGGGAATGTCGCCACCCCGGTTCACGCGATAAGGGCGGCGCTGCCGTCAATGCGCGCACATGAAAAAAGCCCCGCAAATCAGTGATTTACGGGGCTTTTGTCTGGTGGGCGGTGCAGGGTTCGAACCTGCGACCCCTGCCGTGTGAAGGCAGTGCTCTACCACTGAGCTAACCGCCCGAAACTGGTGTCTCGGGTCCGCTGCTGCTGACTGGTTTCAGCAGCGCGAAAGACCGCGATTATGCCATAAGACTTCGCCAGATCGTCTTGCCTCCGCTGGCCTTGTCGATGTCTGCCATGGCGACTTCATGCGCCGCGCGTTCCTCGTCGGTGGGTACCAGCACGCTGAGCGTGAACTGCGTGAGATCGATGCGCTCGGTCACGACACTGCCGCGCTCCTCCTCGACTGCATCGATGACGAGCGACTCCTGCCCGCGCGTCATGCGGATGTAGACCTCGGCGAGCAGTCCCGCGTCCAGCAGCGCGCCGTGCAGCGTGCGGCTGGTGTTGTCGACTTCCAGGCGCTTGCACAGCGCATCCAGCGAATTCGACTTGCCGGGGAACATCTCGCGCGCCATGGTGAGCGTGTCCAGCACGTTCGGCGCGTAGTGCGTGAAGGCTTCGCGGCCCAGGCGCTTGAGTTCCTCGTTGAGGAAGCCCACGTCGAAGCTCGCGTTGTGGATGATGACCTCGGCCCCCGCCACGTACTCGAGAAGCTCGTCGGCAATGGACGAGAACAGCGGCTTGTCGGCGAGGAACTCGTCGGTCAGCCCGTGCACCTTCACCGCGTCCTCGTGGCTCGAGCGCTCGGGGTTCAGATAGAAGTGCAGGTTGCGGCCGGTGAAGCGACGGTTCACGAGCTCGACGCAGCCGATCTCGATGATGCGATCGCCGTTCTCGGCGCTCAGGCCCGTGGTTTCGGTGTCGAGGAAGATTTGGCGGGTCATGCGCGGGCGAGGCTCAGTGCTTTTCCTTCGCGTGGTTGATCGAGTAGCGCGGAATCTCGATGGTGAGGTCCTTCTGCGCCACGATCGCCTGGCAGCTCAGCCTCGAATTGGGCTCCAAACCCCAGGCGCGGTCGAGCAAGTCTTCCTCGCTTTCGTCCATTTCGTTCAGCGATTCGAAGCCTTCACGCACGACCACATGGCAGGTCGTGCAGGCGCAGCTCATCTCGCAGGCGTGCTCGATCGCGATGTCATGCTCGAGCAGTGCCTCGCACACCGACGTGCCTGAGTCAGCCTGCACGCTCTTGCCTTCGGGGCAGTACTCCGGGTGAGGGAGGATCTTGATGGTGGGCATCGTGCGGATCCTCAGACTTCCTCGACCGAGCGCCCTGCGAGCGCCTGCCGGATGCCGCGGTTCATGCGTTCCGCGGCGAACGCTTCCGTGCCTTGCGCCAGCGCCTTGACGGCCGCCTCGACCACTGCCGGGTCGCTGCCTTCATCGGATTGCCGCTGCGCCTGCTGCACGAGCGCCTCGATGGCCTCGCGCTCCTGGGCGCTGAGCAGATCGCCGTCCGCCTCGATGGCCGCGCGCGTGGCCAGCGCCAGACGCAACGCCTCCACTCGTGCCTCGCGCAGAGCGCGCGCGTGCATGTCGGTGTCGGCGGTCGTGAAACTCTCGCTGAGCATCTTCGCGATCTGGTCGTCGCTCAGCCCGTAGCTCGGCTTCACCGCGACGGCCGCTTCGACGCCGCTCGTGAGCTCGCGTGCAGACACGCTCAGGAGCCCGTCGGCATCGACCTGGAAGCTCACGCGGATGCGCGCGGCCCCAGCCACCATGGGCGGGATGCCGCGCAGCTCGAAGCGCGCCAGCGAACGGCAGTCGGACACGAGCTCGCGCTCGCCCTGCACCACGTGGATGGCCATCGCGGACTGGCCGTCCTTGAAGGTGGTGAAGTCCTGCGCGCGTGCGGTCGGGATGGTGGAGTTGCGGGGAATGATCCGCTCGACGAGGCCGCCCATGGTTTCGAGGCCCAGCGACAGCGGAATGACGTCCAGCAGCAGGATCTCGCCGTCGGGCGCATTGCCGGCGAGCTGGTTCGCCTGGATGGCCGCACCGAGCGCCACCACTTCGTCGGGGTTCAGGTCAACGAGCGGATCGCGCGCGAAGAAGCCACGCACGGCCTCACGCACCTGGGGCATGCGGGTGGATCCACCCACCAGCACGACGCCCTTCACGTCCTCGCGCGAGACCTTCGCATCGCGCAGCACCTTGCGCACGGAGGAAAGCGTTCGCTCGGTGAGCGATCGAGTGATGGAGTCGAAGGTTTCGCGTGTGATCTCGAGGTCGATCGCCCCGGCGCCCAGATCGACCCGCAGCCGTTGCGCAGAGGCAGACGACAGCGCTTCCTTCGCAGCGCGCGCCGCCACGAGCAATGCGCGCTTGTCCTGCGGCGACTGCGCCTTCAGGCCGCTTTGCTCGAGGGCCCAATCGGCCAGCGCGTGGTCGTAGTCGTCACCGCCGAGCGCCGAGTCGCCACCGGTGGCGACCACTTCGAACACGCCGCGCGCCAGACGCAGCAGCGACACGTCGAAAGTGCCGCCGCCGAGGTCGTACACCGCATACAGGCCCTCGCTGCCGCTCTCCAGGCCATAGGCGATGGCCGCTGCCGTGGGCTCGTTGATGAGGCGCAGCACGTTCAGCCCCGCGAGCTTGGCCGCGTCCTTCGTGGCCTGGCGCTGCGCGTCGTCGAAATATGCGGGCACGGTGACGACGGCGCCGAAGAGCTCGTCGTCGAAGCTGTCCTCGGCGCGTTGGCGCAGCGTGGCGAGGATCTCGGCCGACACTTCGACCGGCGACTTCACGCCTTCGCGCGTCTGGATGCCGACCATGCCGGGCACATCGACGAAGCGATAGGGCAGCTTGTCGTGCCCCCCGATGTCGGACAGCGTGCGACCCATGAAGCGCTTCACCGAGACGAGCGTGTTCTGCGGGTCGAGTGCCTGCGCGTCGAGGGCGTCGAAGCCGATGGCACGGGCGCTGCGCTCGAGGTAGCGCACGGCGGAAGGAAGCAGCACGCGGCCCTTCTCGTCGGGCAGGCATTCGGCCACCCCATGGCGCACTGAAGCGACCAGCGAGTGCGTGGTGCCGAGGTCGATGCCCACCGCAATGCGGCGCTGGTGCGGATCGGGGGACTGACCGGGTTCGGAAATCTGCAGCAAAGCCATGTGTTTATTGTCCCAGCGCCTCCAGGCGCGCATCGACGTCCGATGCAAAGCGTTCGATGAACATGAGGGCTCTGACGAGCTCGGCGGCACCGGCCCAGTCGGCATCGCGATCGATGCGCCGCTCGATGTCGGCAAGCATGTCGCGGCGCATGGCGGACACCTCGTCTTCAAGCGCCTGCACCGCCGCGCTCGTCTTCGCCTCTTCCAGCGATTCGCGAAGGTGCATCTGCTGCATGAGGAAAGCCGGCGGCATGGCCGTGTTGCTGTGCGGATCGAGATGCTGGCCGTGCAGCTCGCACAGATACGTGGCGCGGCGCAGCGGATCCTTCAGGCGCTGGTAGGCCTCGTTCACCCGCACCGCCCACTGCATGGCCACGCGCTGCGCGGCTGCACCCGCGGCGGCATGCCGGTCCGGATGCACCTGGCCCTGCAGGGCCTTCCAGCGCTCGTCGACCAGGGCGCGCTCCAGCGCCTGCCGCTCGGGCAGGCCGAAGAGCGCGAAGTCGTTCGCATCGAGCTGCATCACATGCTCAGCCGAGGCGCTTTTCATAGAACACGCTCAATCCGTTGTCGGGGTAGCCGCCGAAGCTGGCGCGCGGTCGATAGCCGCATCGCTCGTACAGGCGCACGGCCTCGGTCTGGTCGCGCCCGGTTTCCAGCAGCGCGTGCGAGATGCCTTCGCCCGTGAGCGAAGCCTCCAGCGATTCGAGGATGCGCTGGCCGATGCGCGCGCCGCGAGCGCGTGGCAGCACGAACATGCGCTTGATCTCTCCATAGATCTGGTCGCGCGTCGGGGCTTCGCCCGGCATGCGCCGAACGGCCCCGCATCCCAGCGCTTCGCTGCCGCTCCAGGCAGCAACGAACAGGACGTCGGGCCGCAGCAGCGCCTGCACGTCCAGGATGTGGTTCGCCTCCGGCGGGTAGAGCTCGCCGAGGTAGGCGTCGAGCTGCGCCAGCAGCGGGGTGACCGCATCGTGGTCGGGGCGCGTGGGACGGATCTCGATGTGCATGTGCGGGACCATCAACAAAAAGGCGCGGCCACCTGCCGCGCCTCGTTGCCTCACGAAAAGCGGCTAGATGCGGAACGATTCGCCGCAGCCGCAGCGGTCGCGCTCATTCGGGTTGTTGAAGCGAAAGCCCTCGTTCAGGCCTTCGCGCACGAAATCGAGCTCGGTGCCGTCGATGTAGGGCAGGCTCTTCGGGTCGATGAGCACCTTCACGCCGTGACCTTCGAAGACGATGTCCTCGGGCGCAACCTCGTCCGCGTATTCCAGCTTGTAGGCCAGGCCCGAGCAGCCGGTGGTCTTCACGCCCAGGCGCACACCCACCCCCTTGCCCCGTCTCGTGAGGTAGCGAGTGACGTGACGGGCGGCCTTCTCGGTCAGCGTGACTGCCATGTGCCGGGGCCTCACTGCGCGGCGGCGGCCGCGACTTCCTTCGCGGGCACGGCGCGCTTGGCCTTGTAGTCGTTGACCGCGGCCTTGATGGCGTCCTCGGCGAGGATCGAGCAGTGGATCTTCACGGGCGGCAGCGCAAGCTCTTCGGCGATGCGCGTGTTCTTGATCGTCATCGCCTCGTCGAGCGTCTTGCCCTTGACCCATTCGGTGACCAGCGAGCTCGACGCGATGGCCGAGCCGCAGCCGTAGGTCTTGAAGCGCGCGTCCTCGATGACACCGGTCTGCGGGTTCACCTTGATCTGCAGCTTCATCACGTCGCCGCAGGCAGGTGCGCCGACCATGCCCGTGCCTACCGACTCATCGCCCTTCTCGAACGACCCGACGTTACGGGGGTTCTCGTAGTGATCGATGACCTTGGTGCTGTAACTCATGCGTACTCCTTGGCGGCGCCTCAGTGCGCCGCCCACTGAATGCTGTTGAGGTCGATGCCGTCCTTGTACATCTCCCACAGCGGGGAAAGCTCGCGCAGCTTGGCCACGTTGTGGCGGATGCTGCTGACGGCGAAATCGATCTCCTCCTCGGTCGTGAAGCGGCCGATGGTCATGCGCAGGCTCGAGTGCGCCAGCTCGTCGCTGCGGCCGAGGGCGCGCAGCACATAGCTCGGCTCCAGGCTTGCGGAAGTGCAGGCCGAGCCCGAGGACACGGCCAGGCCCTTGATGCCCATGATCAGCGACTCGCCCTCCACGAAGTTGAACGACATGTTCAGGTTGTGGGGCACGCGCTTCTCGAGGTGGCCGTTCACGAAGGTCTGCTCGATGTCGGACAGGCCGTCGAGCAGGCGGCGCTGAAGCATGCGGATGCGCTCGCTTTCCGTGCCCATTTCTTCGCGGGCGATGCGGAAGGCTTCGCCCATGCCGACGATCTGGTGGACCGGCAGGGTGCCCGAGCGCATGCCTCTCTCATGGCCGCCGCCGTGCATCTGTGCCTCGATGCGCACACGCGGCTTGCGACGCACGTACAGCGCGCCGATGCCCTTGGGGCCGTAGGTCTTGTGCGAGGCCAGGCTCATGAGGTCGACCGGCAGCTTGGACAGGTCGATCGCGACTTTGCCGGTGGCCTGGGCTGCATCGACGTGGAAGATGATCCCGCGTTCGCGGCACAGCGCGCCGATCGCCGGGATGTCCTGGATCACACCGATCTCGTTGTTCACGAACATGACCGACGCCAGGATGGTGTCGGGGCGCAGCGCCGCCTTGAAGGCTTCGAGGTCGATCAAGCCGTCTTCCTGCACATCGAGGTAGGTGACCTCGAAGCCCTGGCGCTCGAGCTCTCGCATCGTGTCCAGGATGGCCTTGTGCTCGGTCTTGACCGTGATGAGGTGCTTGCCGCGCGTCTTGTAGAACTGCGCGGCGCCCTTCAGCGCGAGGTTGTCCGACTCGGTGGCGCCCGAGGTCCAGACGATCTCGCGCGGGTCCGCACCCACCAGCGCCGCCACGTGCTCGCGCGCCTTCTCAACCGCCGCCTCGGCCTCCCAGCCCCACGCATGACTGCGCGACGCCGGGTTGCCGAAGTGCTCCCTCAGCCACGGAATCATGGCGTCCACCACGCGGGGGTCGACCGGCGTGGTGGCGCCGTAGTCCATGTAGATGGGGAAATGCGGTGTCATGTCCATGGTTGCAGGGGACTCGTCTTACTTGGTCAGGGCGTTGCCGAGCGCGAACACGGAGTTGGGCGCGTTGACCTTGATGGGCTTGACCACCGGCTGGCTCGAAATGGCGCGCTTGACCGGCGCCTCCTCGATCGACACGCCCTTGGCGAGCTGGTCGTCCACCAGCTTGCGAAGCGTGATGGAGTCGAGGTATTCGATCATCTTGGTGTTCAGGCTCGCCCACAGGTCGTGCGTCATGCAGCGGCCGGCGTCGTCGCCCATGCAATTTTCCTTGCCGGCGCAGCCCGTGGCGTCGATCGGCTCGTCAACGGCGACGATGATGTCCGCAACCGTGATTTCGTCCGCTTTGCGACCCAAGGAATACCCACCGCCGGGGCCACGGGTCGACTCCACGAGCTCGTGGCGGCGCAGCTTTCCGAACAGCTGCTCAAGATAGGAAAGAGAAATCTGCTGGCGCGAACTGATAGCTGCCAGCGCGACCGGGCCGCTGTGCTCGCGCAAGGCGAGATCGATCATGGCGGTGACGGCGAAACGGCCCTTGGTGGTGAGGCGCATGGTGAACTCCTTGGGGACGAGGGGCTTTCGAGCCGGAAATCCGGCGAAGGCTTCACGCCCGATCACTACTCGTTAACCCGTAGAGCACGGGAACCCGAGCGATTTACTCGATTATAGGCGTAGCCGATCTTTGAGGTCGCCGACAACCGGGAAAGTTCCCCGGTCGTCAGCCGGGTGAACGGACGTGGAACGCACGCGCACTGTGCAGCAATTCACGAATTGCGGCCAGCACCGGAAGATGGGATTGGCACGATGTTGTCCGATCCCGGCGCCCCGAACGCCTGTTCGCGCAGGAGCGCGAGCTGGTCGCGGACCCTGGCCGCCTTCTCGAATTCGAGGTTGCGGGCGTGATCGAGCATCTGCTTTTCGAGCTGGCGAATGCGCTTGCCCAGGTCCTTCTCGCTCAGCGCCTCGATCTCGGCCGCGTTGACGGCCTTCTGGTCGTCCTTCGCCTGCGCCGAGTAGACGCCGTCGATCATCTCGCGCACCTGCTTCTTGACCGAGCGCGGCACGATCCCGTTGCGCTCGTTGTATTCCATCTGGTGGGCGCGGCGCCGCTCGGTTTCGTCGATGGCGCGGCGCATGGAGTCGGTGATCCGATCGGCGTAGAGGATGGCGTGCCCGTTCACGTTGCGCGCCGCGCGGCCGATGGTCTGGATCAGCGATCGCTCCGCACGCAGGAAGCCTTCCTTGTCGGCGTCCAGGATGGCCACGAGCGACACCTCGGGGATGTCCAGGCCCTCGCGCAGCAGGTTGATGCCCACGAGCACGTCGAAGGTACCCAGACGCAGGTCCCGGATGATCTCGACGCGCTCGACCGTGTCGATGTCCGAGTGCAGATAGCGCACCTTCACGCCGTTGTCGCCCAAGTAGTCGGTGAGCTGCTCGGCCATGCGCTTGGTGAGCGTGGTGATGAGCACGCGCTCGCCTTGCTGCACGCGATCGCGGATCTCCTGCAGCACGTCGTCGACCTGGCTGGTGGCGGGACGCACTTCCACGCGCGGGTCGATGAGGCCGGTGGGCCGCGCGAGCTGCTCCACGACCTTGCCCGCATGCTGCTGCTCGTACGCCGCGGGGGTGGCGGACACGAACACCACCTGGTGCATCTTGCGTTCGAACTCGTCGAACTTGAGCGGCCGGTTGTCGAGCGCGCTGGGCAGCCGGAAGCCGTACTCGACGAGCGTGGTCTTGCGCGCGCGGTCGCCGTTGTACATGCCGCCGAGCTGGCCGATCAGCACGTGCGACTCGTCGAGGAACATGAGCGAATCGCGAGGAAGGTAGTCCACCAGCGTGGGCGGCGGGTCGCCCGGCTGCGCGCCCGAGAGGTGGCGCGTGTAGTTCTCGATGCCCTTGCAGTGGCCGATCTCCTGGAGCATCTCGAGGTCGAAGCGCGTGCGCTGCTCCAGCCGCTGCGCCTCCACGAGCTTGCCGCTCTTCACGAGTTCGTCCAGCCGCGTGCGCAACTCCTCCTTGATGCCCTCGATGGCCACGAGCACGCGCTCGCGCGGCGTCACGTAGTGGCTGCTCGGGTAGACGGTGAAGCGCGGGATCTTCTGGCGGATGCGGCCGGTCAGCGGGTCGAAGAGCTGCAGCGACTCGATCTCGTCGTCGAAGAGCTCGATGCGGATCGCAAGCTCCGAGTGCTCGGCCGGAAAGACGTCGATGGTGTCGCCGCGCACGCGGAAGCTGCCGCGGCTGAATTCCGTCTCGTTGCGCGTGTACTGCATGCGGATGAGCTGGGCGATCACGTCGCGCTGGCCCATCTTGTCGTGCACCCGCAGCGTCATCACCATCTGGTGGTAGTCGCTCGGGTTGCCGATGCCGTAGATGGCCGAGACGGTGGCCACGATCACCACGTCGCGGCGCTCCAGCAGGCTCTTGGTGGCCGACAGGCGCATCTGCTCGATGTGCTCGTTGATCGAGCTGTCCTTCTCGATGTAGAGGTCGCGCTGCGGGACGTAGGCCTCGGGCTGGTAGTAGTCGTAGTAGCTCACGAAGTACTCGACCGCATTCTTCGGGAAGAACTCGCGGAACTCGCTGTACAGCTGCGCCGCGAGTGTCTTGTTCGGCGCGAACACGATCGCCGGGCGACCCATCCGCGCGATGACGTTGGCCATCGTGAAGGTCTTGCCCGAGCCGGTCACGCCCAGCAGCGTCTGGAACACCTCGCCGTCGCCCACGCCCTCCACCAGCTGCGCGATCGCGCCCGGCTGGTCGCCCGCCGGCAGATACGGCTGGAACAGCTGGAAGGGGGAATCCGGGAAGGAAATGAACTCGCCCTGGGGCGGTGCGGCCTCGCCGGCTTCGGCGCTGGCCACGTCAGTGAGGTTCGACATGGGGACTTAAACTGGGGGAAACCCCGCGGTTTGATGCGGCCGAAGAGCCTAGCCGAATCGCATCCCCCTGACCACCAACAAGGACTGACCTCCATGGCCTCGCTGTTTGCCGCGGTCGAGATGGCGCCGCGCGATCCCATCCTCGGCCTGAACGAACAATTCAACGCGGACGCGCGCGCGCACAAGGTGAACCTCGGGGTGGGCGTGTACTACGACGAGAACGGCAAGCTGCCCCTGCTCAAGTGCGTGCGCGCCGCCGAGCAGCAGATGCTCGAGGTCCCGAAGGCGCGCGGCTATCTGCCCATCGACGGCATCGCCGCCTACGACCGCGCCGTGCAGGGCCTCGTGTTCGCAGCGGACAGCGAGCCGCTCACCTCGCGCCGAGTGGCAACCGTGCAGGGGCTTGGCGGCACCGGTGGGCTGAAGGTCGGCGCCGACTTCCTGCACCAGATGAATCCGCGCGCCCGCGTGCTGATCAGCGATCCCAGCTGGGAGAACCATCGCGCGCTCTTCACCCATGCCGGCTTCGAGGTCGGCATGTACCCCTACTACGACGCAAGCCGCCGCGGCATCGACTTCGACGCCATGCTCGCCGCACTGAAGGCCGCGCATCGCGGCACCGTCGTGGTGCTGCACGCCTGCTGCCACAACCCGACCGGCTGCGACCTCACGCCCGCGCAGTGGGCGCAGGTCGTGGACACCGTGAAGGCACACGGACTCGTGGCCTTCCTCGACATGGCCTACCAAGGCTTCGGCGACGGCATTGCGCAGGACGGCGCGGTGATCAGCCAGTTCGTCCAGGCCGGCATCGACTTCTTCGTCTCCACCTCGTTCTCCAAGAGCTTCTCGCTCTATGGCGAGCGCGTGGGAGCGCTGAGCGTGGTGTGCGAGAACGCCGACGAGGCCGCGCGCGTGCTGAGCCAGCTCAAGATCGTGATCCGCACCAACTACTCCAACCCGCCGACGCACGGCGCGCAGGTCGTGGCCACGGTGCTGGACACGCCGGCGCTGCGCAGCCTGTGGGAAGAGGAGCTGGCCGGCATGCGCCAGCGCATCCGCGCCATGCGCGAGCTGCTGGTGCGAAAGCTGGCTGCAGCCGGCGTGAAGGGCGATCTGGACTTCATCACCCGGCAAAAGGGCATGTTCAGCTACTCCGGGCTCAATCGCGAGCAGATGCACCACCTGCGCGAGGAGTTCGCAATCTATGGCGTGGACTCCGGGCGCATCTGCGTGGCGGCCCTGAACGAGCACAACATCGACGCCGTCGCCACCGCCATCGCCCGCGTGATGTAACGCGGGGCGCGAGAGCCCCCTGCCGCGCGGCGCCGCCCGCGCGGCATTTTTTTTGTCGGCCGCGGGTTAAACCGATCCACCGGAACGCAGTCAGATGCGTTAACGGGGCATCGGCCGCCCGGCGGCCCCGCACGAACCTGCCTGTCCTATGAGCCTGATGCCGTCCGGCTTCGTCCACCGCGTGAAGCTTGCGCTCCTGGTCCTGGCGACCCTGGTCGCCGGATGCGCCGGCACCGCCGTGGCGCAGCCCGAAACCCCGCCGCCGGGCTACGACGATCCGCCGGCACGGGTGGGTCGCGTCAGCGCGATCGAAGGTCGCGCGAGCATGGCCGAAAGCTATGGCGCGCCCTGGAACGAGGCGGCGCCCAACCAGATCGTCACCAACGACACCAGCCTGTGGGTGCCCCCGGGCGCGCGGGTGGAGTTGCGCCTGGGCAGCACGTCGGTGCGCATGGATGGGAACACGCAGGCGGTCTTTGCAGAGCTTGACGATCAGGGCGTGTACATCGACGTGCCGCAGGGCACCTTGCGTGCACGCGTGCGCTCGCTGGCCCCGGGCGACCACTTCACCCTCGCCGCCGACGGCGTGCGCGCCGAAGTGACGACCCCCGGCGACTACCGCATCACCTACGACCCCGAGCAGCGGCACCAGCGCGTTGCGGTGTTCACCGGCCGCCTTCGCATCGTGACGCCCGCCAACACCTTCAACGTCGAGCCCGGCCAGGAAGCCGAGGTCGAGAGCGGCGGGGCCTCGATGAGCGTGCGCAGCGTCGCGAGCCGCGGCGACTTCGATTTCTGGGCCGAGCGGCGCGACCTGGAGCAGGACCGCCTCGCCTCCATCCGCTACGTGTCTCCCGAGATGACCGGGGTCGAATCCCTCGACGACAACGGGCGCTGGATGATGGACGCCTCCTATGGCCCGGTCTGGTACCCCTACGCGGTGCCGGCCGGCTGGGCGCCCTACCGCTACGGTTCCTGGACCTATGTGCGCCCGTGGGGCTGGTGCTGGGTCGATTCCGCACCGTGGGGCTTCGCGCCTTTCCACTACGGGCGCTGGGCACTGATCGGCGGCACCTGGGGCTGGGTGCCGGGCCCGATGGTGGCCAAGCCAGTGTGGGCGCCGGCCCTCGTGGGCTATGCCGGCGGCGGCCACGTCAGCGGGTCGCCGGTCGGCTGGTTCCCGCTCGCGCCGGCCGAGGCCTACGTGCCGCCCTACCGTCACTCGCCGCGCTACGTGAACTACGTCAACGTGAACATCTACAACCGGAATCCCGCGACGCCCGGCCAATACCGCTACGCGCAGAACCCGGGCGCGCTGACCGTCGTCTCGCAAGACACCTTCCGCAACGCCGCGCCGGTGCACCGCGACCGCATCGTCCTCACGCCGGGGCAGATCTCGCAGATCCGCCCCGTCACCCCGACGCCGGGCGCCGGCATGGCCGGGATGCTCCCTGCCCCGCAGGCGCGCTACACGCCGCGCAACGACGACCCGACCCGCCGCAGCCTCCCCGCGCCACGCACGGACAACGCCTCCCCGCCTCCGCCCGGCGCACCCAGCCCGGTCCGCCCGACGCCGGGGGACCCCGGCCGCGATCCGGTGCGCCCTACGCGTCGCTTCGACCCGCCTGCGCAGGCGCAGCCCGCGCCAGGGGCACAGCAACCGCAGGCTCAGCCGCCGGCCAACTGGCGTCGCTGGGAGCCACCGGCTGGCGCGCAGCGCGCGGAAGGGCTGCAGCAGCCCCAGGTCGTGCGTCCGCACCCGCAACAGCCGCAGCAGGCCTTCCCGGACCCGATCCCGGGCAACCAGGTGTCGCAGCCGCCGCGCATCGTCCCGCCGCAACGACCGCAGATCGCGCCGCCACAGCGTCCGCAGATCCAGCCGCAGCCACAGCAGCAGACCCAGGGGGTGGCGCCCGGTGCGCCCGCGCAACCCGGGCAGTCGGGCCGCGACGACGGGCCGGGGCCCGGGCGCGGGGCCCGCTTCGAACGCTGACAGCCGGTTGAAGTCGTCCACCCGTGAGAACCCGGTCGCGCGAGTCGTGACAGGCCACACGGCTGTCGCAATCTCTCGCAATTGCAGCAACGCGGCTGCACCTTGGAGGTCGGCCGGCGGGAAACCTGACTCCTAAAATGACCCGGCGCACTGTGGGCCCTGCGCGTGGGCGCGAAAAATGCTCCTGCGGCATCAGGTCCCCGGGCACCGTGACGCCAAGCCTTCATCGAGCGATTCGCGCCTCCAAACTTCCCATGCGGGCTCAAGGCCCCGGAGCTTCCCCATGCTCTACCAGTTCTACGAAACGCAACGTGCTCTGCTGAGCCCGTTCTCCGAGTTCGCGAGCGCCTCGTCCAAGCTCTACAGCCACCCGATGTCGCCCTTTGCGCAGGCGCCCGGCGCCCAGCGCATGGCCGCGAGCTTCGACCTCATGCACCGGCTCACGAAGGAATACGAGAAGCCGGAGTTCAACATCACCAAGGTTGGCGTCGACGGCACGGACATCGTGGTGCAGGAACAGGTGGCGCTGGAGAAGCCCTTCTGCCGCCTGCTGCGCTTCAAGCGCTTCACCGACGACGCGAAGCTGCTGCAGAAGATGCGCGACCAGCCCTCGGTGCTGGTGGTGGCGCCTCTGTCGGGTCACCACTCCACGCTGCTGCGCGACACGGTGCGCACGCTGCTGCAGGACCACAAGGTCTACATCACCGACTGGATCGACGCGCGCATGGTGCCCACCGAGGCGGGCGAGTTCCACCTCGACGACTACGTGCACTACGTGCAGGACTTCATCCGCCACGTCGGCCCCTCGGTCAACGTGATCTCCGTGTGCCAGCCCACCGTGCCCGTGCTCGGCGCGATCTCGCTGCTGGCCAGCGCCGGCGAGGCCACGCCGCGCACCATGGTGATGATGGGCGGCCCCATCGACGCCCGGAAGTCGCCCACCGCGGTGAACAACCTGGCGATGAACAAGAGCTACGAATGGTTCGAGAACAACGTGATCTATCGCGTGCCGCCCAACTACCCGGGCGGCGGGCGACGCGTGTACCCGGGCTTCCTGCAGCACACCGGGTTCGTCGCGATGAACCCTGATCGCCATCTCAACTCGCACTACGACTACTTCCTCGACCTCGTGCGCGGCGACGACGACAACGTCGAGCAGCACCGCAAGTTCTATGACGAGTACAACGCCGTGCTCGACATGCCGGCCGAGTACTACCTCGACACCATCCGCACCGTGTTCCAGGAGTTCGCGCTGGTGTACGGCACATGGCAGGTTGGCGGCAAGCTCGTGCGTCCGCAGGACATCAAGAACTCGGCGCTGCTCACCGTGGAGGGCGAGCTCGACGACATCTCCGGCGCGGGCCAGACCGAAGCGGCCCTCGAGCTGTGCGGCGGCATTCCGAAGTCGCGCAAGCGCCACTACACGGTGGAAGGCGCCGGCCACTACGGCATCTTCTCCGGCCGCCGCTGGCGCGAGCACGCCTATCCGGAAATCCGCGAGTTCATCCGCCAGCACCAGAAGTGAGCGTGCTGCCGGCGGCAGCGACGATGCCCCGCCCCATGCCGAGCGTCGACGAGATCGACGCGGCCTTGCCCCAGACGCAGTGCACGCGCTGCGGCTATCCCGACTGCCGCGCCTACGCGCGGGCCATCGCTGCCGGCGAAGCCGCCATCAACCGCTGCCCGCCAGGCGGCGCGCAAGGCGTGGTGCGGCTGTCGCGTCTCACCGGCGCGCCGGTGCTGCCGCTGGACGCCAGCTGCGGCTCGGAAGGCCCGCTGCGCGTGGCGGTCATCGACGAGTCGTGGTGCATCGGGTGCACGCTGTGCATCAAGGCCTGCCCGGTGGATTGCATCGTCGGCAGTGCCAAGCGCATGCACACGATCATCGAGTCACAGTGCACCGGCTGCGAGCTGTGCGTGCCGGTGTGCCCGGTCGACTGCATCGCGATGCTTCCCGTTCATCCGGGGACCGATGCGCCGACCGGCTGGGACGCCTGGTCGCCCGAACTCGCTCGGGCCTCGCGCGAACGCTACATGCAGACGCAGGCGCGGCGCGCATTGCGCCGGGAAGCGCTGCCGGCTCATGCCGACGACACCGATGCGCCTGCAAGTGCGGCCCCTTCCCTGCCGGCGCCGACAGCGGACGACACCGAGGCGATTCGCAAGCGGGCCGCGATCGAAGCCGCGATGGCACGTGCGCGCGCGCGACGCGAAGCCCCGCGCGGCTGACGCGCGTTGCCGGCGTCGTCCTACACGCACGTGCGCCCTGCGCCGACCGGCGCGGCAGGAGTCACCTCGTAAGGTCTTCTCAAGGTGAAGCGTGCGTCGCGCTTCGATCAAGGAGACCCGCATGAATGCTTCCTCTGCCCGCACGCCCGCCGTGCTCATGGCCACCCTGCTCGCCGGCGTCCTCTGTGCAGGCTGCAACCCGCGCCCGAGCGAGCCTCCCAATGCGCCCGTGAAGGCCGAGCAGCCCGCGCCGCCGGTGAAGGACCCCTCATTGCCAAATGCGGCGACCGCCCTCGGCGGTGCCGCGGCCTCGGGCGCCCAGGACACCGCAGCAACGCAAGGCGCGATGACCAAGCAGCAGGAATCGCAAGGCATGCCTTCCGCCGGCCAGGCCAACAACCACTCGAGCCCCTCGTTGGAGCCGGGCGCGGCATCGGCCTCGGGCGCGGCCAAGCCCTGAAGAGAAGCGCGCGCAAGTCGTCCGCTCGCAGGCCGGCGTGGACAATCCGGGCCGATGAAGCCCGATGACATCGAAGCGTTCTTCGCCACACTCAAAGCCGCGAATCCCACCCCGGCGAGCGAGCTCGAATACAGCTCGGTCTTCGAGTTGCTGGTGGCCGTGCTGCTGTCCGCCCAGGCCACCGATGTCGGCGTGAACAAGGCGACCCGCCGCCTCTTCACGGTGGCGCACACGCCCCAGCAGATCCTGGACCTCGGCTTCGACGGCGTGTGCGAATACATCCGCACCATCGGGCTGTACCGCAACAAGGCCAGGCACCTGCTGGAGACCTGCCGCATCCTCGTGGAGAAGTACGACTCGCAGGTGCCGCGCTCGCGCGAGGCGCTGGAGTCGCTGCCGGGCGTCGGGCGCAAGACGGCCAACGTGGTGCTCAACGTCGCCTTCGGCGAGCCCACGATGGCGGTGGACACGCACATCTTCCGCGTGGGAAATCGCACCGGTCTCGCGCCGGGGCGCACGCCGCTGGAGGTCGAGCTCAAGCTGCTCGATCGCGTGCCGGCGGCCTATCGCGAGGACGCGCATCACTGGCTCATCCTTCACGGGCGCTACGTGTGCCAGGCGCGCAAGCCGCTTTGCTACCAATGCGCCGTTGCGCGGTTCTGCGCATACGAGCCGAAGACCCCTGCGCCGGGCGCGGCGCGAGCCGCGGTCACGAATCGCTCAGCGTGAGGGCGGCGCGCTGCGCACTTCCTGCAGCGCGCGGCAGATCGCCCGTGCGCCGTCGACCACGCGCGGGCCCTGGCGCACGACCTCGTCGCTGTTGAGCAGATAGAGCGAGCCCGTGCGCACCGCCGACACGCCGCGCAGCGACCTGAAGGCGGCGAAGGCGGGTGCGTCGGGGTCGCGTCGCAGCGCGGCGCGCTCGTCGGGGCTCGCACCCCCAGTGAAGAAGGCCTGCGGGTCGCGCGCGGCCACCGATTCGAGCGACACCACCGGCGCCAGCGCGCCCAACTCGGCAAAGACGTTCACGCCGCCGCATGCCGCGAGCATGTCGTTCACCAGGTGCCGGCCGTTGAGCGTCATCAGCGGCTGCTGCCACACCTCGTAGAAGACGCGCACCGGCGTGGCGCGCGCGTACTGGCGGCGCAGCGACTCGATGTCCGATCGCATCGCCTGTGCCGCCGCGCGTGCCTGCGCCTCATGGCCCAGCAGTTCGCCTGTTCGCTCCAGCGCACGGGCGATGTCCTCCAGCCGCTGGGGTTCGAGGCGGAAGACCTTGAGGCCCGCCGCATCGAGCTGCTGCAGCTCGCGCGAAGGGTTGCCGTGGTGCCAGGCCAGCACCAGGTCGGGCTTGAGCGTGAGCACGCGCTCGATGTCCACACGCTGGAAGTCGCCCACGCGCTCGACGCGATTCGCCTCCGGCGGCCAGGTGCTGGCTTCGTCGCGGCCCACGAGCTGCGCGCCCGCACCGACCGCATAGACGAACTCGGTGAGATTGGGTGCCAGCGTGACGACCCGCTGCGCGGGCTTCGCGAGCTCGATGCGCCGGCCGGCGTCGTCGACGTACACACCCGCGCTCGATGCGCCCGCCATGAGCCCGGCCAGCGCGCCGCTCAGCACACGCCAGCGCAGTCGCAGTCCGCTCATGGCGCCGTCCCCGCGACGCTCAGGGCCTGCGCGCGCGTGGCCGCTGCGACCCAGAAGCGCTGCTCGCCGCAGACTTCCACGCGCGAGATCGGCACACCGAATGCGCGGGTGAGCGCCTGCGGCGTCATCACCTCGTCGCGCGTGCCCGCATGCGCCCGCTCGTCGCCCGATAGAACCACCGCATGCGTGGCCCAGCCCCAGGCGAGATTGAGATCGTGAAGGCTCGCCATCGCCGCGCCGCCCCGGCGCGCATGGGCGGCAAGCACCTGCGTGGCGAGCTGCTGATGCGCGAGGTCCAGGTGCGACGTGGGTTCGTCCAGCAGCATCAGGGGCGAGTCCTGCCACAGCGCCGTCGCGATGGCCACGCGCTGGCGCTCGCCACCGGAGAGCCGGCGCACGTCGCGCGTGCGCAGCGCGCTCAGGTCGCACTCGGCCAGCAGGGCCTCCAGCGCCCTCGCCTGCTGCGCATCGAAGGCTGCATGCGGGCGGGCCAGGCGCACCGTTTCATCCACGCGAGCAGGAAAGGGGTCGGACCAGAACTGCGGACACCACGCGCGCCATTGCGCCAGCGCATCGCCGTGCCACTCGCCCAGGGCGCGACCCATCAGCGCGATGCGCCCGCGCCCTGGCGACTGCAGCCCCGCGAGCGTGGCGAGCAAGGTGGACTTGCCCGCGCCGTTGGGGCCGATTACCGCCCAGCGCTCACCGGCGTGCACATCGAACGCCAGATCGCGACACAGCACGCGCAGGCCGTCCGGCGAGCGCAGCTCCAGCTGCGCGACGTGCAGGTGCAGCGCGCTCTTCCAGGGGCGCGTCGGCGTCATCGCGCGCGCCCCTTCAGCAGCAGCCACAGGAAGGCGGGTACACCCACCGAGGCCGACACCACGCCCACAGGCAACTGCACCGGCGCGGCCACGGTGCGCGCCAGCGTGTCGGCCAGGACGATGAAGCCGCCGCCCAGCAGCGCACTGGCAGGCAGCAGCAGCCGCGCATCGCGCACGCCGGCCAGGCGCAGCGCCTGCGGCACGACCAGACCGACGAAGCCCACGCCGCCGGCCGTCGCCACGGCACAGCCCACGGCGAGCGACGCGGCCAGCACCGCTTGCCGGCGCCGGCGCCGCACCGGCACGCCCAGCGACTCGGCCCAGGCTTCACCGCGTGCGATGAGATCGAGCTCGCGCGCGCGCGGCCACACGATGGCGAGCGCGGCGAAGGCGCCCGCGCAGGCACTCAGCCATGAGCTCGCACCGTTGAGGTCGCCCAGCAGCCAGAACACCATGCCGCGAAACGGCGCGTCGGGCGCCAGCGCGAGCAGTGCCGACACCATCGCGGCGCAGGCGGTGCCGAGCATCACGCCCACCAGCAGCAGGGAGTTCGGCGAATCGGAGACGCCGTGCAAGGCCGTGTCGCGCTCGAGCAGGCGCCACGACAGCATGAACAGCACCGCGGCGGCGACGCCTGCGCCGAGAGCGGCGCCGAGCGTGACGCTCGCAAGCGATGCGCTGCCAAAGGCCAGTGCGGCCAGCGCACCCACCGAGGCGCCGCCTGAAAGCCCGAGCACGGAAGGGTCGGCCAGCGGGTTGCGCGTGAGCAGCTGCATCAGTGCGCCCGCGAGCGCGAAGGCGGCACCCGCGCCGAGCCCGCACAGCACGCGCGGCAGGCGCACCTGCCACACGATGTCGGCGCTCGGGAAGCCGAAGCCGGCCGAGCCCGCCGCAAGGCCCGCGGCCACGCACAGCAGCGCCAGCGCGAAGCAGGCGGCGATCCAGGGCACAGGCCTCGCGGCGTCGCGCATCAGCGCCTCCTTCAGATGAGACCGCTCACGCGCAGGCCGACGAAGACGCCGCGCGCAGGCTGGTCATAGCCGTAGGCGCCTTGATAGTGCTTGTCGAACACGTTGTCGATCCGGCCGAACAGCGACACCGCGCGGGTGAAGCGCCATTGCGCAGTGAGGTCGAGCAGCGAGTACGCGGGCAGCGTCGTGTTCACCGAAGCGAAGGTCGCCACATCGGTGTAGACGTCCGGGCGGGAGCCGGCATAGCGCCACGCCGCACCGAACTCGCCGGCGCCCAAGCGCTGCGACACCGAGGCCGAAGCCAGCAGCTTCGAGCGCCGCAGCAGCCGCTCGTCGGTGATGTCGTTGCGCGGGTCCTGGCTGGTGAGGCTGGCACGCAGGTCGGTGCTCGGCAGGCGCGCTTCGTAGGTCAGCTCGACGCCGTGATTGCGCGTGCGCCCCACGTTCTCGAAGCGGTTGGCCTGCAGGTCGAACTGCAGCTCGTCGCGCACGCGGCTTTCGAAATACGTGGCGCGCAGCATGTGGGCGCCGCTGGTCCACTGCCCGCCCACCTCGCCGGACTTCGCGCGCTCGGGGTCGAGCGAGGGGTTGCCGAAGCCGGGCGCGTAGAGGTAGCCCAGCGGCGGCGCGTTGAACGCGCTGGACAGCGTGGCGATGAGCTTCCATTCCCCGGTCAGCGCATAGCCGTAGCCGAGATAGCCGGTGGTCGCATTGCCGCTGTCTTGCACGCGGTCGTAGCGGACGTTGAGCTGCAGGCTGTGGGCGTCGAACGCGCCCGCGGCACCCGCCTGCACGGCATCGACGTCGCGCGCATGCGTATAGGTGCTGCCGAAGCCGTCGTCGGAATCGATGCGCTGGCGCTGGTGCTCCAGGCCCGCCGTGCCGCGCCAGTCGGGCGTGAGCTGGACGGTGTTGTTCCACTGCAGCCCGGTGGCGCGCGTGCGAAAGCGGCTGTCGGAGCCGAACGCGCCGGTCTCGTGTCCGCGGTATTCGTCGCTCTCCTCGGTCAGCCCGAGCTTGGAGGTCCAGGCGTCGGTGACGCGGTTGTCGCTGAAGACGCGCGCAGTGGCGAGCTTGGTGCGGCTCGTCTGCTGGTCCACCGGGGTGGCGAATGCGGAGTCGTAGTCGGTCTTGCCGTCGCTCGCCAGGAACTGCGCGCCCAGCGTCTGGCCGCGCGCGATCTCCTGGCTCAGGTAGCCGGAGAGGGAGTCGTTGCGGTAGCCGTCGGCATCGGGATTCGCGCTCGGGTAGTAGGCGGGATTGATGGCCGAGTAGCCGCGCGTCTCGAAGTGCGAGGCGGCAAGCGAGAAGCCGGTGTCGCCGCTCTTGCCGGTGACGCTTGCCGAGGCGCGCGCCGTGCCGCGCGAGCCGCCTTCCACGCTGGCCGCAGCGCGCGGGGCCCCGGTGCCGCGGCGGGTGAACACCTGCACCACGCCGCCGATGGCGCCCGAGCCGTACAGCGCGGACACGTTGCCGCGCACGATCTCCACGCGATCGATCTGGTCGAGCGCGAGCTGCTCGATCGCCACTGCGCCGGTGGCGTCCTGCTTCGTGATGGGCACGCCGTCGATCATGACGAGCACCTGCGACGAAGGCGCGCCGCGCATGAAGATGGACGTGGCCGTGCCGGGCCCGCCGTTGCTCACGAACTGCAGGCCCGCCTCGCGTGCGAGCAGGCTCGGCAGGTCGGCAAGCTGCGAGCGCTCGATGTCTTCGCGGGTGAGGACGGTGGTGTGCGGGATGGTCTCGCTCAGGCGCTGCTCCAGGCGCGCCGCGGTGACGACGACGGGCTCGAGTTGCGCGGCGGAATTCGTGTCCTGAGCTTGCGCGGCGGCCAGCGTGGGACCCATGACAGCGGCGGCAGCCAGCGCAAGGCGCGCAGGACGCATCGCCGCAACGGCGTTGTTGTATTTCATGGAAAAGTCGAAACGAAAGAGGCCGGCCCCGCTTCCCCGCAGGACCGAACGACACGACGCGCTGTGCGCATCACCTGTTGGCCGGTATCCGGGCTGGCGGCACTTCCCGTGCGACCTTCCCAGACGAAACGACCATCCAGTGGCTTGTGCGCACAGGCGAAAGCGCGAGGGCTTTCGTTCCGCTTACCGTTGCGGGGGCAGCGCAGGTTGGGCGCGACGAAGGGTTTCACCTTGCCGTCCTGCTTCCCGTTTATCTGCGTCGGCGTGAACACCGACACGAGCACCAACGCCCGCGAGTGTAAGCGCGGCAAATGTGGCACCTACAATCTTGCGCACCAATGAGCGAGGGCGGGGCATGACGACGAAGATCGAAGAGCTGGCCGAGCGCGTCGAGCGCCTGCTGCTGCGCCACGAAGAGCTGCAGCGCACGAACGCCCTGCTCGCCCAGCAGCTCGAAGTGGCCGTCACCGAGCGCGATTCGCTCAAGTCCCGCCTGGCCGCCGCGCGCCAGCGCATCGACGCCCTGCTCGAACGCCTGCCCGCGGGCGATGCCGGAGAAGCACAGCGATGAAGCAGATCGAAGTGACCATCATGGGGCAGAGCTACATCCTCGGCTGCCCCGACGGCGGTGAGCGCGAACTGCTCGAGGCCGTCGCCAGCGTCGACCGCGAGATGTGCGCGATCCGCGATGCCGGCAAGGTCAAGGCACGCGAGCGCATCGCCGTGCTGGCCGCGCTGAACCTGGCCTACGAACTCGCCGACCGCCCGTTGCCGCAGCCTGCGCCTGCAGCGCACGCTGAGTCGCCGGCCGCTGCGAATGCGCCCGATCTCGATACGCTCATTCGTCGTCTGGATCAAGCCCTTGGCCATGACGGCCGACTGCTTTGAAGACCTCTCTGACAGGGGGCGAGGCGTACACTGCCCGCTGTCCGTCGCGTTCGCGGGAGTCTTATATTTCCTTGAACCGATGCTCTTATGAGCATGGGCCTGGAACATCGCCTGGCGGGCGTGATCGTCTCGCGTCAGATGAACCCGAAGCCTCGCTGACCTCGCCCACCTGAACCCTGGGTTCAGGAATGCGGCTCTCGGCTCGCGGCGGACACCCCAACACCCTATGCGCTACTGGTTGATGAAAAGCGAGCCCGACGAGTGCTCGATCGACGACCTCTCCCGCGCCCCCCATCACACCGTCCCTTGGACGGGCGTGCGCAACTACCAGGCACGCAACTTCATGCGCGACCAGTTCGCCCCCGGCGACGGAGTGCTCTTCTATCACTCGTCGTGCCCGCAGCCGGGCATTGCCGGGCTCGCCGAAGTCGCGGGTACGGCCTATCCCGATCCGACGCAGTTCGACCCCAAGAGCAAGTACTTCGACGAGAAGTCCACGCATGAGTCGCCGCGCTGGCTGCTGGTCGACGTGAAGCTCACGCGCAAGACCCGGCTGCTGTCGCTCACCGAGATGCGCGAACGCCCCGAGCTCGGCTCGATGCGTGTCCTGCAGCGCGGCAATCGCCTGTCGATCACGCCCGTCACGCCGACCGAATGGAGGTCGGTGCTGCACTTGCTGGAGCACCGCGCCTGATGCTCGAGTGGCAGAAGGTGTTCGCCGCGACGCTCTACGTGCTCGCGGCCTGCATGCTCGACAAGGCCTTCGCGGCCTGATCCGCCCGGCGCACGCGCCTCAGGCGGCCGCAGCGGCCTCGCCCGAGGCGAAACGAATGCTCGCGAGCGCGACGTGGTTGCCACCGCGGCGCTGCGCTTCGGACAGCGCGTTCTCAGCCGCTTCCAGCAACTCGCCGAGCGTCGATGCGGTGTGCGGAAAGCTCGCCACGCCCATCGACACCGTGAAGCGCAGCTCCTCGCCGTCGAGCACGACGATCTGCGTGGCGCATTGGCGGCGCAGGCCTTCCATGCGCGAATGCGCCGTGGCCAGGCCGATGCCGGACAGCAGCACCGCGAAGCGCTCGCCGTCGAGCCGGCAGGGCGCGTCCATCGCGCGGGTGTTGCTGCGAAGCAGTCGGCCCAGAGCGTCGAGCACGCGCTCGCGGCCGCGTTCGTCGTGCGGGCGCGTCTCCTGCGGCGGGGGATCGACCGACACATAGACGACCGCGAACTCGCGGTGCTCGCGCTGGGAGAGATCGACCTCGCGCTGAAGATGGTCGATGAACTGCTCCTGCTGGACGAGCCCGCCCGAGGCGTGGCGCTGTGCGGCGCGGCCCTCGGCCTCGCGACGCAGGGCGTCGTTGGCGCGCTGCTGCTCTTCCAGTTGCGTGAGCACGACGCGCAGCTGGCTGTCGCGCCGACGTAGCTCGCCGGAGTCCAACCACAGTGCGATCACCGCACCACTTTGGCCCGGAGCGTCCAGCACGATGCGCGCGGCGGTGAGATCGCGGCGCTGGCCGGCGACCTCGACCGCGTGCTCGCTGCGGCTCACGCCCGTCTGGCCTGCGGCGGCCTGGTCGGCGGCGCGCAGCGCAAGTGCCAGGGCAGGCGCAAGCAAGTCGGCATCGGTGCGCCCGATCGCGTCGGACTCGTTCACGCCGAGCAGCTCCTGCGCACTGGCATTGAGCTGCAGATAGCGGCCGGCCCCGTCCTTTGCGTAGGCCCCGATGCCCAGGGCGTCCAGCGCATTCATCAGCGCCTGCGGCAACGCCGCCTCGCCGCCTGCCACGCGTTGTGCGCGCGGGTCGCGGCTCTTGTCGGTGGTCTGTGTCATGGGTAGTGAGGCTTGCCGCGCAGACTGCACGCGCGCCGGCTCTTGCCGGTTGCGGTTTTCATTCTGGTTGGACGCGTCGCCGCGCGCTTTGGGCGCATGGCGAAACACGGCGCGGATCATAACTTTTCGCCTCCTCGCACGCCCCCTCCAATCAAGCGGGCGCGGGCCCTCGCTTTCATCGCGCTTGCGCCTCGCCGATCCGCTCGAAAAAGCAGGGGCCGCACCGCGCCCGGCGTCATGGAAATCGGGGGATCGGACGCGCCCGCCGAGCAAAATTGCCGCGGACCGGTGAGGGCTGGTCTGCAACTTGCGTTCGGTCCACATGCACAAAGCGCACGAAGGACGAGGCAGACCTCATGAGCATCGCTGCCTACATCAGGGAAATCGGACGGGGCCGCGAGGGTGCGCGCTCGCTGACGCACGACCAGGCGCACGACCTCATGAGCCAGGTGCTCGACGCGCGCGTGAGCGACCTGGAGATCGGCGCCTTCACGATCGCCATGCGCGTGAAGGGCGAGACCACCGACGAGCTCATCGGCTTCGAGCGCGCCTGCCGCGAGCGCTGCATGCCGATCGAAAGCGACGAGCCGGTGGTCGTCGTCCCCTCCTACAACGGCGCGCGCAAGCTCCCCAACCTCACGCCGCTTCTGGCCCTGCTGCTCGCGCAGGAGGGCGTGCGGGTGCTGGTGCACGGCCCGGCCCGCGACCCGGCGCGA
>Ga0105248_10000446_pt1 | contig 46966 bp, 54 predicted proteins | sample KBSS34metaG_FD_81524 | JGI IMG/M metagenome (GOLD analysis project Ga0105248, IMG submission 81524) | Switchgrass rhizosphere microbial communities from Kellogg Biological Station, Michigan, USA - KBS S3-4 metaG | ecosystem: Host-associated > Plants > Roots > Rhizosphere > Soil | place...
CGAGACGGGCGAATACTACGCCGTCACCAAGCCCCCGACGAAGGCCGACTGGATCTTCGGCGGGCTCTGGTGCTTCGTCGGCGTGTTCGGCCTCATCGCCGCACACATCAGGGGCCAAATCCGAGGGATCAGGGGCTGGTAATGCAGATCAAGATCGATACTTGGAGTCACGCTCCGTCCGATGAGGACTGGAAGCGGCTGTTCAAGTACATGCACGACCAGTTCATCGACACGGCCGGGGCGGCTCTGGAAGTCCTGCTCGTGCGCTACCTGCCCGAGACGGATCGGCCTGAGGAGATGGCCGAGTACAGCCTGGACAAAGACCCGATCTGGGTCACAACCGACGAGTCCGGGTTCAGCCTCTGGTTGTACGCGGACGGGTCTGACAGCGAGGGGTAAGGCATGGCCAAGATGAAGCGCACCGTGACGGTGGAGGGCGACTACGTCGTCATGGTGCAGAACGACGACGCGCCGATCGCGGATGGCTGCAAGAACGAGTGGGAGGCTGCTGTGGTCGCCCTGCTCGTGTCGCTCGGCCCGTACGCGGGCAAGGTCGTGACCATCGCCTTCCGCCCGGAGGACAGCGAGAGCCCCGACGATCTGGTCGGTGACCCTCGCCTCTGGTACAACGGCGAGGAGTACCAGGCGGGCGACGACCTGAACGAGCCCAAGGACATGCTGCTCTGGCTCGCGCGCTACGGCTACGGCCAGGAGTTCAAGGACACGGGCAGGCCGGCGCCAAAGTCGCTCTGGGAACTCGACAATGCGACCATGAACAACAATGTCAAGAAGTGGCTCATCCGCGTCGCGTCGGAGCACGAGGTTCACCATCTGCTGCCCGATGAGTGTGTCCAGTCGGAGAACGACGACCGCAGCGGCGATCGTTACCATGTCGCCCTGCTGCGCGATTTGGTGCGCAACCCGGACTCGCACCATCTCGACGACTCGGAGCGCCGGGGCATTCTGGTGACGCTCGAACGGCTCATGCAGCAGGCCGGTCTGGAGTAGCTCAGACGGGTGAGCGGGGACACAACCGTGCCCCTACAGGTCCGCTACCCTGTAGGGGTACGTTCGATCACGACGAAAGAGGCAAGGCAATGCCCAAGTTCATCCTGAGCGGCCCCGGGTCGCAGCAGACCGAGGTCGAGGCCATCAACCTCGAAGACGCCTACATGATGGCCCGCCGGTTCAAGACGCGCTATGGCATCATCGGCGACGTCGATGTCTACGACGATGGCTGCGTCGCGCCCGCCGAGACGATCAAGGACAAGCACACCAAGCTCGGCACCGGTCTGGACGATCGCCCCGTCTACCACTTCATCTACTGCGCGTCGGAGCAGGGCAGCCTGGTGCGCCGCTGCGACGACGACACGGCAGCCAGGAAGCACGCGCACATCTTGGCCGACGCGCACGGCGAGACGTGTCACGTCGGAGTGTTCGCCCGCTGGCCGAAGGACGAGGTCACCACCGTCGGCACGGTCGAGCCCCGCATTCCCAAGAACTAGGGCATCCCGCCCAAGCAAGGCCCCCGGGCATGTGCCCGGGGGAGAGGGCCTTAGGGCCAAGAAAGCAAGGCAGACCATGAAGAAGCTCGTCCTGACCATCCTCGCGCTGTGCGCGCTCGGCTCGGCCGTCGGGGTAGATCACGCCGACGCCTGGTCGTCGGCACGCTTCCGCAGCCCGTCGAACAACATCCACTGCATGTACCGCAAGTGGAACGACTCGATCACCTGCGCGACCAAGTTCCCTCGCAAGTCGGTCACGCTCTACACCAACGGCCGCACTGCGATCGCGCACGCGTTCGTCCCGCCGATCGGCCCGGTGCTCCAGTACGGGGACTGGTGGACGACCTCCAATGTCGGCGGCTTCACGAGATGCGATTCGTGGTCTACCGGCATCTCGTGCTCCAACGGCATCGGCGGATTCGTGATCGCCCGTCAGGGAATCGAAACCTGGTAGAGACGAGGGGGCCAAGTGCCCCTTCGTTCTTTCCGGAATTTTTGGTCAAACCTTTTATTTTTTCCAAAGTTCCGTATGCTTTGGAGATTAGAGCCATACCAAAGATCCTTGGTCTGACCTTGAGCCCGAAAAAGGTCAAACCAAAGGCTTTGCCTTGACTCTGGTACAGGGCGCCCAAAAAGACCCGCTGCGGCACTGGTCACGCGCGAGCGCGCACGCTCGCCTGTGTGAGCGGGCACACAGCGATCCTGCGCCTGGATGACGCGATCGATCACGCTTCGCGTGTACGTCAACCCGAACGAAGGAGCCGAACGTGTCCAAGATCGACATCATCATCTTCACTCCCTGCCCCGTCCAAGACGCCTGCACCGGGACTCTGGTGCCCGCCGAGGGCGAAACGCCGAACGCCCCGGGCTATGGCCCGTTCGCGTGCGACGCCTGCGCCGAGCTTCACGTCATGCGCGGTGGTTGCCCCGGCTGCGGCGCGACGTATCGGCCGTGCCCGTGCGACGGCCCAACGGAGAGCCTGATGCTCCCCCAAGACTTCCTGACGGCTCCGGCCGAACTGTACCCGGACGCTGACTGATCCAAAAAAGGGGTAGCGCGGCAATTGTGTGCCGCGCTACCCTCACTGAGCGCCTGGACGGTGTGATCGTTCAGGCTACGCCTGTCCGTTTGAACCGCACGCAACGCAAGGAGCCGAACGATGTCCAAGCCCGATTTCACTTCCCCCTCGTACACCGGCCGGGCCAAGGCCGAGTACCGCGCGTCCGATCGGATGCCGGTCACCCTGACCATGACGGTCGAGACGGCCGAGGCCATCGCCGACCTGTTCGGCAGGATTCAGCGCACGAACGAGGAGGTCGCCAACGGCCTCTACGACATCGACCATGACATCTACAACCGGCTGACGGACGTGATGGAGCACATCGCGAACATCGCTCCGCGTCCGATCGCCCGCTGACCCTTCCAAACCGACAACCGGCCCGGGCCTCGTGCCCGGGCCAAGGAGCTTCACATGACCAAGATCGACACCGACCAGCACTACACGCTCAGGCTGAACGCGATCTACGGCCAGAACGTCGAGGTCGAGTTCGGCCAGATCAGCCTCGTCCCTGCGCGGCACGAGTACGACCTTGACCAGATGCTGACGGCGTGCGTCAACATCTGCAAGGGGGCCAACTACGGCGGCGCGCTGTACGGGCCGACCAACGACGCCGAGGAGCCGGTTCTGGTCGCGATCATCTCCGAGGAGAACTTCACGGTCACCCAGTGGATGCCGCTTCACCCGGTTCGCCCTGCCGCACCATACGCCGTGTACTGCGGGCTGCCGGGCTACCTGCCCAACTCGTGCGATCACTTCCCGAACCTGCGGGAAGCGCTGGATCACTTCGCCGAGGAGCTTGACCGGGCCATCGATCACCTGCACGAAGGGTCGCCGGACGGTCTGGCCGAGGATCACGAGCTTGCGGCCTTCATGATGGCCGACCTCGAAGTGTGCCAAACGGCCCTGCGGGCGCACGGCGAGCCGATCCATCCCGAGCACAATCTGCGGTTCGGCTACTCGTCCAGAGTGACGGAGTACGAGTGGCTGACGCTGACGCCGATCCCGGAGGAGGACTACGCACCGGCCAACAACCCGAACGACTGAGCCTCGGCTCCGCCGGACACCAGAGGGAAGGCTCCCCCTCTGGTGTTCGGTCGTTCGGGGGCTTTGGTTAGACCTTTAGTGCGGTCTTTTGGATAACCTTTTTATAATTTTTCCAAAGTTCCGTATGGAAGACATATTAGAGGGTCACCAAAGGATTCTGGAAATGTAGGTGGGCACACCAAATAAACGCTTGGTGTGCGCCCTTACCAAGCGGTGTGCTAGGGCCTGTGGGCAAACCAACCTTTCAGTGCAGGCACGTGGCCTAACCAAAAGGGACGGCCCGTGCCGGCCTTTGGTTTGAAAACTGCGAAAAACTTTGGAAAAATTTCCAAAGTTCCGTATGGAAAAGAGATTAGGTGACCCACCAAAGCGTTCCCTACTAGACCGGTTTGGTAGGAAATGCGAACGCGCGTTTGGGCTTTCCTACTAGACCGGTTTGGAATGAAAGCCGCGCGGGCGAATTGTGCTCCGGCTCACAACTTAGGCTCACCTAAGTGTGCATCGGGGCGAATTCGGGGTTTTCGTGATCCGGGGCACAACTTAGGCTAGCCTAAGTGTGCATTCGCTGTCCCCCGTTTGCCGCTAGAACGCGATAGAGGGGTCATAGGGAGGGGTCTAGGCGCTAACGAGGGTAGATCGATGCCGGAGGGTCCGACCCCTGCTAACGGCCGTTTCTAGCAGGGGAATCGCGATCCTGCGGCGAACGGGGGACGGATTCGGGGGTCAATCGTGCCGGACGTCACGAGGAAATGTGTGCTAGTCCGGGTGAGCATAGGTTGACAATTCTGTCAACCCGTGCATATCCGTGCTAGCACACAAAACGCCCGGGTAGGCTTCGCCTGTACGTTGAAACCGGCCGAAGCGGCCGCTAACCCGAAGGAGTCCGACAATGTCCGCTAGCGAATCCCCCTCCCCCGCGCGCTTCGGCCGGAAGCCCGGTCCCGACGCACCGCGCCCGGTGCCGTTCAAGAAGGAGATGCTGCCCGGCATCACGTTCGTTCAGGCGTGCGAGGGCATCGGACAGTACGTCATCGCCCGCACGAAGCGCGCCGACGATCCGGCCGTGTACGCGGCGATTCGCTCCGAGTCGCAGGATGAGCGCGAGAACACCTGTGAGCGCGTCGTCCGCGAGCTTGCGAGCGGGAAGCGCAAGAGTCCGACGGGTGAGCGCCCGATCGGCACGACCGCTGCCGACGGGACGCGCTACACCGCGCGTCAGACCGCGAGCGCGATCGTCGATGCCCTCACGTTCCTTGACGCGGAGAACCCCGCTCAGGCGGTCCGCTACCGCGAGCGCATCGCGGGCGAGACGGACCGCGCGCTCGCGCAGTACCGCGCCGGTGAGAACCCGCTAGGGTGGACCGACGGGTTCCTGACGGAGTCCTCCCCCTCCGTCAAGCGCGCGTCGGACGCGGACATCGCAAGCGCGCGTGAGCGCAAGGCGAACCGCTCCGGCGTCAACGCTCCGACCGCGGTCTACCGGGCGCGCGGGGCTGCGGCTCAGGCGCGTGAGCAGGCGGAGGCGGAGCGCGCGGAGCGCGCCCGCACGCGGGCTGCGAAGCCGAAGCCCGCGAAGGGGGCTGCGAAGCCCGCTGCGGAGGGGGTCACTCCGGAGGCGGCTACGGTCAAGGCACCGCGTCGCCCGGGCCGGAAGGGGCGCTAGCGCCCCCTTCGCGGGCAGAAATCGGGGGAGGCCGGAGGCGGCCTCCCCCGATCCGCGAAATGAGGCCGCGCGACCACCGAATTTTGCAAAAATTTTCGCCGCGCTTGGCTGGCAACGCGCAGGGCGGCCAAATCGGGCTCATTTAGCTGGATTTACCACGGTTCATTGGCGCGCTCCCTCGCGCGTATGCGCATCCCCCCGCGCGGTAGAGATTATCGCGTAGAAGGACAGGCCGCCACAGCCAGAAACCGAGGCCGACCAGAGAACACCCGAACATATGTTCCCAGGACGTATCATGAGTCATTATCTCTATACGTTTTTCTACTGTGCGGGGGGACGCGCATACCAGCGCGCACGCGCATACGCGCGAGGGTGAGACAAAACCCCTGCAAAACCGCTATCCCGACCTTGCAACCATAAACCTGCCAAAAAGTCGTCCTTGACACGGGCCGACAGACCGTCTAATCTCGCTCTATGAGTCAAAAACCGAGACGTCCGAACATACGTTCCCCACAGAAACCCAGCGAGAATGGAGTTCTCCTCCAAAACATCGTTGCGGTCGATCCAGGTCGCACAACGGGATTGGTGGCGATCTGCACCAATGTTGCGCCCAGCAAGATCATCCAAGTCCACCAATACACCCATGAGCAGCACCGGGAACTGGCTACCAAACTGCGCGGGCTCAGTCCCGCTGGCAATCCCGCCATCATCGTGTACGAACAGTACGTCGCCAGGCCCTCCCGGCACGGATTGGTGGGCGCAGAGGCCCAAAAGGCCCTATCCCCGGTCTTTATCCACGGATACATGGTCGGAGTGATGGAATCGGGCCGAAAACCCGTGCAAATGCCCACATTTTTCCCACAACAAGCCTCAGAAATGGCCTCATTCTCCGATGTACGGATCAAGGCCATGTTTCCCAAGCTATATGACCTCACTCTGGCCCCTGCGCAGCCTCACGCTCGCGACGCGTTACGGCACCTGTTGGTGTACCTCAAGCGGCACGATTTCGGCACCTATCAGGGGCTCAAGTGGCGATTCGGAGCCCCAGAGACGGTGTCAGAAGATGCTGATTAGCAGGGGAAACGCGCATCCACTATTGACAGGCTCGCGCGAGGGGCGTACACTCCGGGCGTGGCTCGACGCCTCGCTCCCCGCCCGATAGCCTCCAACTCGACCAACCCAGCCGAGGCGGAGCTATCCCCCGAGGAGCAGGGCAATGCCCGCTTCCATGTCCGGAGGAAGGTGGCGTATGTAGCTCCCGACGAGGACGAAGGTCTAACCAAGGTAGAACAGCAGCGCCGGAAGTCGCTGTATGGCGTCGCTCCCGATGTCATGTTGTACGGCTGGGAGCCGCAGTCCACTGATCCCACCAGTCAGCTCTGCGGCTTTCCAGTCTCACCATCTCAGGGCACGGTCTGTCGCAACCAGGCAGGCCAAGGCACCCTGCACGCTGGCGTCGGCTACTGCGCCACACACCAGATCGTCGCAGCACGCGAGCAGGGCGTGTACCTGGCCGACCTGTACCGGGGCGCCCCCACTGATCCCGAGGACGCGCTAGAGCGCCAACTGGCCCAGAGCCAATCAGCGATCGCCGTCCTCACAGCGCTGGTAGCCGAGATGCCGCTGCGGGACTTGGAGGCAACACCTGAGGGCCGTGTGGCAATGCGGCTGCTCGGGCAGGAGCGGGACAGGCTGACCCGCACCGCCAAGAGCATGATCGACATGGACTTCCGCGAGCGTCAGACGGGCCTCGCCGAGAAGCTGAGCCAGCCGATCGTCGCAGTCCTCGAAGGCGTTCTGGCAGACCTGCGGCTGAATCGGGATCAGCAGGCTGCGGTGGGGCCGATCGTTAGAAAGCACTTGGCGCTGCTGGAAGGCGGTCGGCTCCCCGCTCCCGAAGCCCCCATCACGGTCGATGCCGAGGTCGTGGAGGCAGAGGACATGGATGAGGAGGACGAGGATGCTACCGGCTGAACTCAACCTGAGCCTCATCGCTGGCCAAGTCTTCTACCACCAGTTCTCCTACGTCAACGTCGATGGCTCCCCTGTGCCGGTCATGACCCAGGCCACGCGCGTGCGCTACGTCATTCGCCGCTACCCCTGGCCGATGGACCCTCCTGGCGACCCCATGTTCATCGCTGACGAGGGCAACCCCGGCGAGCTGGACATCATCATGCTCTCGGACGCGCTGCCGAACATCACCGTCCAGATACCCTCGATGGTCACGGAACTCTGGACGCCGGGCATGTACGTGCACGAACTGGACTACCTGTACCCGTTCGGCACGCCTCCGACACCCGACTGGTCGGAGAAAGTGTTCCGGGGCGCCGTCTCGATCTTCCCAGCCTTCATGCCCGTCGCGGTGCCCGTGCCATGAGGGCATCGGAGTACACCCAGGGCTCGGAGCATGTTCTCGTGCGCGGCAACGGCAGCACGGTAACCCATCCTCCGACTGTCGTGCAAGGGCCACAAGGGCCACAAGGTCCGCCCGGGCCTCCGGGGCCGCCCGGTATCTGGATCGAGATGACGCAGGCCGAGTTCGATGCCTTGCCCATCAAGGATTCGCACACTCTCTACGTCATCATTGGGTAGGGGAGGGGAGCATGGCAACAGGACTAGCAGTTGGTGTCGTACAGTCGATGCTGAATGCGCTATGCCGCAACGTGGCATGGACGCAGCCGGCAGGCTTCTTCATCAAGCTCCACACTGGCGACCCGGGCTCTGCGGGCGCGGCGAACGCATTTGGCGATGCAACGCGACAGGCTGCCACGTTCTCTGCCGCTGCTGCCGATGGCACGATCACCACGTCGGCCGACGTCAACTGGACGAACTTCACGGCGGCGGGCACGCTCACGCACGTCTCGTTCTGGTCGGCATCGACAGGTGGCACCTTCCTCGGCTCCGACGACCTCGCCATCGCGCGCACCGTCATGGTCGGCGACAACTTCACGATCTTGGCAGGCGACGTCGATCTGAGCATCGCTCCGGTGGCCGCATAGCTCATGGCTGGAGCATTCGTTCAGGGCAAGGCAATCAACCTCCTCGGCACGGGGCCACAGGTGACCATGGTCATCCTGGACTCGCCGACGGTTGCTGGCAACACCCTGATCGCGTGCTTCTCGGCCTACGACACCAGCAATTCGCCGGGATGGCCCTACATCAACGACGCCAACGCTTCCTGGCTCCCGGGCGCCGATCAGTGGTCGTGGACGACCTTCAACGGCGTATGTCAGATCCAGTACGCGCTGAACATTCCGGCCCGCTCGCCGTACTCGCTCCAGGTCGATGTGCCGAACTGCGAATACTTCCAAGTCTTCATCATGGAGGTATCTGGAATCAAGGTGCCGACGGCGGTCGAGGTCAATAACATCGTCCAGGCGCAGGCCGCAGGAACGACGTCTCGCTCCGGTTCGGTGACGCCAGCGTCGGCATCCTTCCTGGTGGCAGCGATCACCGAGGACACCGGCACCCTGGTCAACAGCGTCACCGCTGGCTGGACCGAGCGGTACGACGGCAACACCGGACAGCCGCTACACGTTGCCACGCGCAACGGGGTGGCCAGCACCGCAGCCGAGTGCATCTTCACGGGCGCCGCGTCCATGTCCTCGTCGGCCGGAGTCATCCTTGGCTTGCAGGAGGGCGTCGCCGCACCGACGACGTACTTTGGAGCAACGGCACTCCCGGCCACGTTCGCAGCGGTCACGCAGGCAAAGCGCAAGACGTTTGGTGTCGTCGCGCGGCCCTCGACGGTCAACGCCGTCGTCCAGGGCCTGCGCAAGACATTTGGCCAGGTAGCGATGCCGCTCGCGCTCGGTGCGGTGACGCAGGCCAGGCGCAAGACGTTCAGCAATACCAATACGCCTCTCACGGCCAGCATCTTCACGCACGGTGGGCTTACTGCGCACATACCGGTCACGCACTTCGGCCAGGTCGCGCTGCCGCTCACCTTTGCCGCAGCGGTGCAGGCCAAGAAGCACGCATTCAGCCGCGTCGATATGCCAGTGACGTTCGGCGCGGTAGTGCAGGCCAAGCGGCAGACCTTCGGCGTCGTGGCGCGGCAGTCCCTCTTTGCCTCGGACACGCAGGCGCGGCGCAAGACGTTTGGCAAGGTTGCCCTGCCGCTGACGATGAACATCACCACCCGCATCGATGCCATCGACGGCACGGTTCTCAATGCGGCCGACGCGGTGTACATGGGCAGCAAGGTTGTCGATCGCGTCTACGCAGGCGCCAGTCTGGCGTGGTCGGCATGACCGGCACCGACATGGTGCGGCATGTCCGCAAGGCAGGATTCGCTGACCGCGCGCTGAGCGATGCGCTTGCGCTGGTAGCGGAACGTCTCGACCCGCAGCCGTCGGTCTGGGAGGCAGACCCGGTAGGTTGGGTCAACACTGTCCTGCGGGAATATGTCTGGTCGAAGCAGGCAACGATTCTGGAATCGGTGCGCGACAATCGCTACACCGCCGTCCAGTCGTGCCATGATGCGGGCAAGTCGTTCATCGCCTCGCGCGCTGCGGCATGGTGGATCGACGCGCATCCGCCGCAGTCGGCATTCGTCGTCAGCACCGCACCGACCTGGCCGCAGGTACAGGCCATCCTTTGGCGCGAGATAGCACGCGCACACGCGAGGGGTGGGCTGGAAGGCAAGGTCACGCTCGACTGCGTGTGGCGCCTCGGCAGCAAGCAGTACGGCGAGATTGTTGGCTACGGCCGCAAGCCTGCCGACTACAACCCCGACGCCTTCCAGGGCATCCATCAGAAGTACGTGCTCGTGCTCATCGACGAGGCCAACGGCGTTCCGGCAAACCTGTGGGATGCGGTCGATACGATCGTGACCAACGTGTACTGCCGCGTGCTCGCGATCGGCAACCCCGACAACCCATCGTCGCACTTCGCATCGGTCTGCAAGGCGAACTCCGGGTGGAACGTCATCCGCATCGACGGGTTCGAGACGCCAAACTTCACGAACGAGTGGGTGCCCGAGTACCTGCGCGACCTCCTGCTCTCCAAAGAGTGGGTCGAGGAGAGGAAACTCCGGTGGGGGCAGAACTCTCCGCTCTACACCTCCAAGGTGCGCGGAGCGTTTCCAATCTTCTCCGATGACTCGCTCGTCCCGCCCGCATGGCTGTACGACGCCGTGGGTCGCAAGATTCCAGGGCGTACGGGGCGTGAGCCTGGGGTAATGGGACTCGACATCGCCCGTACCGGTCAAGACCGCTCCGTTTGCTATCGTCAACGTGGTGGGTATGTGAGCGAAGTGTTCAAGACTGGTACGGGCGATCTAGTCGAGTTGTCGAACATGATGAAGGAGGCCATGCGGGGCAAGGTCGGACTCCGGGCAGTAGGGGATGAGGCAGGAGTCGGCGCTGGTGTCATCGACATCATGCAGCACGACGGCTTCGACCTCTACGGCTATAATGGAGGTAGGACGCCCCGTGACACCGAGCGGTTCCTGAACGCGCGCAGCGAGGACTTCTGGTACTTGCGCGAGCGTTTCCAGGAAGGCACGATCAGTCTCCCCGACGACGAAGACCTCATCAACCAGCTGTTGCAGTTGAAGTGGCGCATGAACGGCCGCAACAAGATCGAGGTCGAGACCAAAGATGAGTACCGCAAGCGCACTCGTGCGGGCTCGCCAGACGAGGCCGATGCACTCATGATGGCCTTCATCGGTGAGGAGATGCCGATGATTCGGGCCGAGGAGCACGAGTCCATCGATTCGGCACTCACGCGCAGCAAGCTGGAGCCCGACGGCCTGAACTACGGGCAGAGCGATCCATTCAATGTCCTGGAGGTAGTCTGGTGAGTACGGCTCCCTCTAAGCGGCAGCAGTCCAAGGACTTCGTCTCTCCGTGGGTGCCGGGCACCGATATGTGGGGCGGCAACTGGCAGGAGTGGGCAAACGACGCCGAGCGCGTGCCGGAACTGCGCTGGCCCAAGTCGCGCCTGACCTACGAGCAGATGCGCACCGACTCGCAGATCGATGCCCTATGGATGGGCACGATCCTGCCGATCCTGCGCTACCGTTGGTTCATCGACCCGAACGGCGCTCCGGCACGTCTGGTCAAGGCAGCGCACGAGGACATCGGCCTGCCGGTGCTCGACGCGCCCAAGACCGACATTCCTCGCTCCCGCGACAGGTTCAACTGGCGCGAGCACGTTCGCTTGGCACTGCTGAGCAAGATTTACGGCCATGCTTTCTTCGAGCAGGTAGGCGAAGTGCGCGGCGGCATGTGGCGCCTGCGCAAGCTCGCCTATGTCCATCCCAAGACGATCACTGACGTCAAGGTTAGCGAGCAGGGCAGCCTGGAATGGGTCGGGCAGGAAGCGGGCATCTACACTGCCAACGATCCCACGGGCATCCGCAAGCTGCCGGTCAACCGCCTGGTCGGGTACGTCAACGACAAGGAAGGGGCCAACTGGCTCGGTCGCTCGATGCTGCGGTCGGTCTACAAGAATTGGCTCCTCAAGGATCGTCTCCTGCGCCTGGATATCCTGCGGCACGAGCGCAACAGCATGGGCGTGCCGATCGTGACCCTGCCGACACGCGCATCCAAGCAGCAGATCGAGGCAGCGCAGAAGATCGCCTCTGGCTACAAGGCGGGCGAGTTCTCGGGTGGCACGCTGACCGATGGCATGGACCTCACGCTCAAGGGCGTCGAGGGCACCGTGTCGGACGTGCTCGCTTCCATCCGCTACCAGGACGAGCAGACCGCTCGCAAGTTCCTCCAAATGTTCGCGCAGCTAGGGACGACGTCCTATGGTTCGCGCGCTCTGAGCGAAGGGTTCATCGACTTCTTTAGCCTGAGCCAGATGTCGCTGGCAGAGGATATCCGCGACACCTTCAACGCTCACATGCTAGAGGACTACACCGACTGGAATTCGGGGCCGAACGCGAACGCACCCATGATCGGGTTCGAGCGCGACGAAGACCCCGATCTGGCGGTCGCTGACCTGATCGCTCTGTTCGAGAGTCAGATACTGGTTCTCGATGACGAGACGGAGGGTTGGATCCGGAAGCGCTGGAATCTGCCCCAGCGCGACCCGAACAGCCCTTCGCGGACCATTGCTCCACAAGAGACGGCACCCGCGCCGTCTAGCAATGGCTCCCCCTCGACAGCCTCGGGGCGCGGCCGACCGGTCAGCGTTCCTCCAGCCGACGTCGCCGTCCGTGCGTCGGCCCTCCGTGCGCCGTCCAACGGCCGCGTCCCGGGGCCTCGGAGGCCCACTCGCCGTGCCTGACTTCATCACCAAACACCGTGTCCCGATCCTTGAGGTCGGCACGTTCCCGTTGTCCACGGGCGAGACGACCTTCACATTGGAGGACTTGCAGGCGATCATCGCAAGCCAGGATGATCCGCATGTCCCTTCGGCACGCCTCAAGGTAGGGCATTGGGGCGACGATGCGCCTGAGAACATGGTGACCTTTGCCGAGGAGCCCGTGTTCGGCACGCTGACGAACTACGAACTGGATGAGATGACGCTGTATGCGGATATCGCAGGCGTCCCGTCCTGGTTCGACAAGATTTGGGAGACAGCATTCCCGAACCGATCGGTCGAGGGGCTATTCAGCTTCAAGGCCAACTCGGGCAAGACCTATTCACTGGTGTTGAGTGCGCTGAGCCTGCTCGGCGTGTCGATGCCCGGAGTGAGTACGCTGCCGGACTTGGCAGCGCTCTACACCACCGAGGACGTTCCCGATGGTGTCGTCCTGGCAAACTACAAGGGAGGGAAGCCAGTGCCGCGCCTGGACGCGGCCGTGAGCGTCGAGCAGCTTCGCCGCGACTTCTACGACAACGTGGCGGCCGGGGATCAGCTCTGGTGGTGGGTGCGCGAGGTACAGTTGGATCCGTCGCAGGTGATCTGCGACAGTGACGATGGCGACCTCTACCGTGTCCCCTACACCATCTCGGGCGAGAGCATCGAGTGGGGCGATCCACAGGAAGTCAAGATCGTGTACGAAGACGTGGCGGTCGCCGCAGACGCGGCCGATACCGAGGGAGCGATGGTCGTGGTCTTCGCAACGGCAGCGGAGTCGCGGCCCAACGACCGACAGAGGGAGAACGACATGCCGGACACCAAGGCTCGCCGACCGTCCAAGAAGAAGGACGCGAAGGCAGCGGGGGCGGTCGAGGAGCCGAGGACACCCGGCCAGACCGACCCCGAGGACGAGAACGACGACGACACCGACGAGACGCTGGACGACGGCGACGATGACAGCGGTGCCGAGAAGCAGGGCGATGGCACGGGTCCGGACGACCCGTCGCAGCCCGCCAAGACGACGCTCGTCGTGCCCGATGGCATGAGCCTCGTCCCGACGGCCGTCCTGGACGACCTCAAGTCCGGCGTCGCCGCCGGTCGCGAGGCCCGCAAGGTCCAGCTCGATCGGCACCGCGACACCAAGATCGCGGCAGCCGTCGAGCGGGGCAAGTTCGCCCCTGCCCAGGTCGAGCACTTCCAGAAGCTCTGGGCGGCTGACGCGGCAGGGACGGAGGCCATCATCGACGTGCTTGCCGAGAACGTCATCCCGGTGGAGCAGCGGTCGATCGGCGGCTCCGAGGAGACGACCGTCGCGGCCAGCACCTACCCGGGCAGCTGGCTGACCGAGTCGGAGCAGGCCGTCGTGGCGGCCCGCAACGGGAAGGTGCAGTAGTCATGGCCCTCGCCAACCAGTGCATCGCGCTGTTCGAGCCCGGTGATGACATCACCATGGTCGCGGACGCCACGATCGCGGGCTGCACCTTCGTCGCACCGAAGGCCAACAACGTCGTGGACATCACGACCGGGCTCCAGAAGTGCGTCCAGGCCGCAGCAGCGGCACGGCCCATCGGCGTCCTGAACGGTGACGCCGTCCAGGGCAACACGCGCAAGGTCGTACGCGGCAACAAGGTCGTCCCCATCACGGCAGGGGCGGCCATCCAGAGCGGCCAGGCCGTCGAGGTCGGTGCGGCGGGCAAGGCAGTCCCGTTCGGCACCGGCATCGTGGCCGGAGTCGCACTCACCAACGCGCTGACGAACGAAGCCTGCTTCGTCGCCATCAACCTCTAGGAAGGAGGCGAGAACATGCCAGTCGCACAGCATCCACTCGGGCCGCCCGTCGTCACGGGTAGCGACATCACCGTGGACATGATGGTGGAGAACCCGACGCGCGTGACGCGCTTCCTCTCCGACATCACCGCGCAGTCGTTCCTGCTGGAGTACCTGTTCAACTCGGCCGGTGGCGTCACCGGCGGGGCCGTCGTCTACGACCAGCCGACGGTGAACGAACTGTACTCCGAGCGCGACGTCCAGCAGGTCGAGGTTGGTGCGGAGTTCCCCGTCATCACGGCGGATCGCCGCATCCCGAAGGTCGCCCTGGTCGAGAAGTGGGGCGGCAAGATCTGGATCCCCGACGAGGCCGTCGAGCGGAACCAGGCATCCGTGTACCAGCGCGAGCTTCGCAAGCTTGCGAACACCATGGTCCGCAAGCTCAATCAGCGGGCCATCCAGATCCTCGAAGCGGCCATCACGGCAGGCGGCGGGGCGCACGACATGGCCGGGCACGACTGGGACGCGGTCATCTTGGAGGGCAACAGCCCGACGCTGCCCACCCTGCGGCCGACGGCGGACTTCCTGAACGCCCAGCTGGAGCAGGACATCCTGGAACTCGGGATCGTGTTCGACACGCTCATCATGAACCCGGCCCAGCGCACGGCACTCGTGATCGCGTACGGCGATCGCTACGAGGCGATGCTGTCCTCGGTGGGCCTGACGCCGGTCGTCTCCAACCGCGTCGTCGCGGGCACCGCCTACCTGGTCGCTCGCGGCCAGCTGGGCGAGCTTCGCGTCGAGAAGCCGATGGGCACGGAGACGTGGCGGGAGCAGAAGACGGAGCGCAACTGGACGCAGACGTCCTGGCGCGGCGTCATGTACATCGTCAACCCCTACGCGTGCCAGAAGCTGACGGGGCTGTAGGTCATGGCACGCAGGCAGAGCAAGAAGGACACCGACGCTCCGGCCGATGGCCGCGAGAAGGTCACCATCCGTCACGCCGGATTCCAGTACGAGGACGCTGAGGGAGTCACTCGTCGGGTCCGGCGCGGCGCGGTGGTGGACGTCGGCGGGTACGACCTGGAACGGGGCAAGAACGCTGGTGCGTTCGTCGAGTACCACGATCAGCCGACCCCCGACCTGATGGGGCCGGAGTACGGCGGGACGGCAACGATCCCGCTGGCCTCTCCTGCCCTGAACGACGCACTAGCCGAGTACGGCGACGACACGCTGGCCGTGTTCGTGCAGTCGAACTCGCCAGAGGACATCGCATCGGCCGTCGTCACGGCACGGGACGCCCAGCGCGTGCTCGTTGCCGAGAACGTCACGACCAACAACGATCCTCGCACGTCCCTCGTATCTCTGATGGAGGCCGTCATCGCCTCCGTGGAGGCGGCCAAGGGCAACACGCCCGAGGACGAGGAGCCCGAAGACCTGACCACACAGACCGATCCCGGGTCGGATCAGGAGTAGTGATGACACAGGTCTGGTATCCGTCGCTCGAAGATGTCGCCGCGCTGCTGCGTGCTCGTACCAAGTCGCGCATGGGTGGCGAGGTCGGCATGTTCACGGCGGATACCAGGCCTACGGATATTGAAGTGCGGCGACTAATGGCATTCGCTGCCGTAGACATGGCCCCGTGCATCGGTGACCCGGACACGCTGCCCGTGAAGTATCACGAGTCGCTGTCGCTGGTTGTCGCGATGAAGACGGCCATGCTGATCGAACTCTCGTACTTTCCCGAGCAGGTGGCGCAGGATCGCAGCGCCTATGCCGAGTACGAGACCATGCACACGTACATGAAGGAAGCCCTGTGCTCGTCCATCGGGGACGACCCGAGCGTTACGGGCACGAGCCAGGACATTCCGACAGGAGACTTCCCCGGCTATGGCTGGGTCTGGCTCAATGTAGGCGACATCGCGGGCGTGGGTGTCACCGGCAACGACGGATCGATCTGGACGCTGAACGATGTCATCCGGCGTCTCGAAGGAACTGGCGGCTAGCCGTGAACCTGAATGCCATGTACGGGCAGCGGCTAGCCGTCGGTGTTACCCGATGACCATGCGCCTTGACGTGTCGGTGATCGGTCTGGAGCGCAGCGTGCGCGCGTTCCACGGCATGGGCGTCCGTACACGCAATCTGTACCCGGTCATGGAATACATCGCGCACGACTTCGAGATGATGATGGAGGATCAGTTCGCGAGCGAGGGTGCATCGACCGGCACCGAGTGGGCGCCGCTATCGGATGATTGGTGGGAGCACAAGGTCAACGTCGGCAAGGATCATGGCACCCTCCAGTACAATCAGAAGCTGGTCGATTCGCTGACGAATAGTGCTGCGCCTGGTGCCGTCCGCCGAGTCAGCAATGACGAGGTAGTTCTTGGTACATCGATCCCGTACGCAATCTTCCACATCGAGGGCACCGGTCGAATGCCGCGCCGCAACTTCATGCGCCTACCGGCCAACGCTCAGCGGCACTGGGTTGCAGTCCTGAACCGCTACATCATGACTGGGCGCATGTGACACCTTTCAGCGCCAAGCAGCTAGAGCGGGCGATCGTGGACACGCTCGACCTGCACGTCATGGAATATCTTGACACGTTCTTCCCTGGGACCGCGCCTCCTGGCAGCATCACGCGCCGGAACACGATCACAAACTGGGTCGAGGAACAGCTTCCCTGCATCGTCGTTGCCAGCATCGGCCTCGTCGGTGACGCACCGCGCAAGAGAGGAGACGCACACAGGGCAATGTACACGCTACCATTCGGCGTAGGGATTGGCACCGTAGTGTCCGCCGCAACTCAGACGGACACGCGTGATCTGGCGGAGGACTACACCGCCTGCATCCGCCATCTCATGTTGCAGTATCAGTCTTTGGGACTCGATGCGGGCATCGTGGAGGAAGTCATCTACGTCGATGAGCGGTACAACGAACTGGTTGATCCGGATCACAATCGTTCGCTGTTGGCTGGCACAGCTTTCTTTAGCGTGCTAATCAATGACAAGTTGGGGCCAAAGCCTCCGGTGCTCGAAGACCCGTGGGGTCGTGCCCTCGTCGATGTACAGATCGCAGTCCAAGCGGAGGAGTGAATGAGCGACAAGGAACAGAAGGACTCCACCAAGGCCGGCGAGGGCGCGGACAAGATGTACTACAACGCCGCTCCCGTCGCCATCGACCTCTCGGATGGGACCATGCTCCAGCCCGACGAGCAGATCGCATCTCGTGACCTGCCAATGAACCGGCACAACAAGTTCTTGGTGGACAGCGGCTCTCTCAAGGAGGTCGCGGAGTGAGGCCTGGTGTCGAAGTCAATGTGGTCGATGCGGCACCGCCTCGTTCGGCGCCTGTCAGCATCGACACCTGGTTCGTGATCGGGACGGCCGAGAACGGCCCCGACACGCCAGCGCTGGTGCGCTCGTTCTCGGAGTACACCAGCAAGTACGGGGGCCGCACGGGGTATCAGACCTCGTACGACTCGATGGAGACGTTCTTCCGGGACGGTGGCTCGCGCGTGTACTTCCAGCGCGTGTTCGGCGTCGCCCCGACCAAGGGCTTCCTGCTGCTCAAGGACTCGGCCGTGGCCGACCTGTTCAGGATCGAGGCCAAGAACGCAGGTGCGTGGTCGTCGGGCATCAAGATCGCAGTGACCATCCCGAGTGCGGGCAACTTCCAGTTCACGCTGACGGATGCGGTGACCGCAGCGATCCTGGAGACGAGTCCGGTGTTCGCGGTCAAGCAGGACGCCATCGACTGGTCGAACCTGTCCGACTACATCAACGTCCTGTCGGCAGGGCCAAGCGCACTCGATCCGGTCGCGGTCACGGCCACTGCGCTGTCGGCGGGCACCGACGACGTGGCAACGGCAACCGACCCGCAGTGGGTCACGGCGCTCGCGAAGCTGACGATCGAGCTAGGGCCAGGTCAGGTGTCGGCTCCGGGTCGCACGTCGTCGGCCATCCAGAAGGCGCTGCTCCAGCACGCCTACGACATGAACAGGGTCGCCGTCATGGACACGGCGTACGCGGCAACGCCGAGCAAGGCAACCCTGCTCGCCCAGGCCGCAGGGCTGCGTGACGATCCCAACGCACGCTACGGTGCCCTGTTCGCGCCGTGGGCAGAGGTTCCGGGCCTGGTCGCAGGCACGGTGCGGCTCGTCCCGTACAGCGCGGTGCAGGCCGCACTGATGGCAAGGCAGCCCAACGCGAACGTTCCGGCGGCGGGCAAGAACGGCGAGTCCCGCTACGCCATCGGCGTCGTCGGCGGCTTCACCGACCCAGACCGCGAGGAACTGAACACAGGCGGTGTGGACATCGCCCGTGAGATGTTCGGTGGCGTGCGCACCTACGGCTACCGCACGCTGGCTGATCCGGCGAAGCTCAGGGGCTGGATCGGCCTGAACAACGTGCGGCTCGTGATGGAGATCAAGGCCAAGGCGTACGCGATCGCCGAGGACTTCACCTTCCATCAGATCGACGGCGAGGGGATCGTGTTCGAGAAGTTCGCCGGCCAGCTGACCGGGATGCTCATCCCGTACTTCGAGTCGGGTGCGCTCTATGGCACCGCTGCCGACGAGGCGTTCTTCGTGGACGTCGGCAACGCGGTCAACACGAGCGAGACGATCGCTGACGGCCAGATCAGGGCGGTCATCTACATCAGGACCAGCCCGTTCGCCGAGCTGGTTCACATCGACATCGTGAAGCAGGCCGTCACGGAGGTGCTGGTCTGATGCCGCGTCGTGACCAGTACCTCGTCAACGTGTACGTGGACTACCCGCAGCTGGGCGATCTGGGCACCTTCGACACTCTCACGGGTGGCGAAGTGGACTCGGAGGAGTTGAAGTACCGGCCGGGAGGCATGGCCGAAGCGGTGTCGCTCGGCGGCACGAAGTCCATCAACAACGTCATCGTCGGCAAGATGTTCGAGTACGACACCGATCTGCCCAAGGCACATCAGCTGGCCAAGGCAGTCGGTCGCGCAACGGTGACCGTCACGAAGGTTCACCTGGACGTGGACAAGAACGCCTACGGTGTACGCCTGGTCTACACGGGGAAGCTCAAGACCGTCAGCTTCCCCGAAGTGGACTCGGAATCCAGCGAGGCAGGACTCATGACGCTCGAAGTCTCGTGCAACGGGACGTTGGGCTAGCAACGACAACCGAGGAGCGGTAACATGGCAACCGAATCTCAGATCACACAGGGCGACGGCTACGAGCCAGAGCCCGATGAGCAGCCGTCGGACGCGGAGCAGTCCTTCATGGACCAGCTTCGCGCCCGGCGGACTGCGATTGCAAACGATACGACCAAGACGTTCGACGTGCCCGGATACGACAACTTGCTCCAGGCGACCTACAAGCGCATGGAGTACGGCGACGTCATGCAGATCGTCCGGCGCGTATCCAGCACGGACAAGTCGAAGGAAGTCCTGGGCGCGCACGCGGACCTGCTCATCCGGGCCTGCGTATCGATGGACGCCGTGGACGGTACGCACATCTCGGACGGCTACGATATGACACTGGCCAAGTTCTTCGGCTATGACACCGATCGCGCTCGCGATGTCGTCGCGTATATGTTCGCCAATGACCTTGCGATGGCGGCGCACAGCAATCAGGTGCTGGCATGGATGCAGTCGAGTCAGCCCGAAATCTCGGAGGACTTCCAGGGGGAATAACCCGCGCGCCTACCATCAAGGCAATAGCATACGCCGTCAATGTAGGGAGCCAGGAGGCTGCGCACGTCCTTCTGCACTCAACTGACGAGGTAGAGCGCGAGGTCTGGATGTCCATACTCAACAAGGCATTGGAGATACATCAGTTCAATCAGGAACAGCAGTCAATCATGATCGCCAATAAGCTCGCGAGTATACTCGCCAAAATGTTCAGGTAGGGGGTGAGAGATGTCCAGCACAGGTAGCGGCTACAATCGGGTCACTATGGATATTCGGGCGACCGGCGCGGCAAACGCGGCCGGGAATATCGACAAGGTGACCCGGGCCCAGCAGAAGCTAGGCAAGGAGATTGACAAGACCGCTGCCAAGTCGAAGGCGGCGAGCAGAGATGTTGGTCATCTCGATCAGTCCCTCAAGACGATGGGCGCCTTCCGGTGGCTATCGTATGCGGGCTTTGCAACCGTGGCTACTGGTATCGGCGCCATCACGCGCGAGGCTCTGGGCTTCGAGGATGCGATGGCGAAGGTTCATGCGATCAATCGCGAGGAATTTGCCAAGACTCCTGGCCTGTTCAACAGGACTTGGCGCGAGACACTAGACATCGCGCAGGAGTTTCGCGCGACCGGTGCTGAGGCAGCCGACGCCTTGTACCAGATCGAGGCCGCAGGCGTCAGTGCTAGCGACTCGATGGTCGTGCTTCGCAACTCGTTGAATCTGGCACAAGCGTCAGGCTACGGGCAGGCCGAGTCCGCGCAGTTGCAGCTGGGCATCATGAACTCGTGGGGCATGAAGGTCGAGGACTCGGCCAAGATTGCCGACCTGTTGACGCAGGCAGTCAACGTGTCTGCAATCAACATGGAAGACCTCGGCTATACCATGAAGTACCTGTCCGGTCCGGCGGCGATCGCCAATCAGTCGCTTGAGGACGTGCTAGAGACGGTGGCCCTGCTCGGTCGCGCCGGTATGCGCGGACAGAATGTCGGCACCGGTCTGGCAACGGGTCTGGCGCGTCTAGCGGACGCGACACCCGAAACCGAGAAGATGATGAAGAATCTCGGCAAGGGCATGTGGTACTTCCGAGATACGGCTGGCAATCTGCTCAAGCTGCCGCGCATCATCGAGAAGGTGGCCGAACTCATCGGCGGCATGAGCCGCACCGATCAGGCAGAGGTGCTTGGCAATCTGTTCGGCAAGGACGCGGCCGACGTCTGGGGCACGCTGCTCAACCTGCAACTGAACAACAAGGATTTGGTCGAGCAGAACAAGGCAGAGATGAAGGACTACGCGGGCCAGGCCGAGGAAACGGCCAAGATCATGAACTCGACGGTCAGTGCGTCCTTTGAGCGGCTGTGGGGCTCGATCACGAAGATCGGCGACACCCAGTTGATGCAGAAGACTGGCCCGATGCAGGGGTGGTTGGACGACATCACGGAGCGCATCCAGAAGTTTGACCTGAACGTGTGGATGGAGGAGCACAAGGATACGATCGATGGCGTTGCCACTTCGGCTGAGGCTGCGGGCACAATAGCTCTTGAGCTGGTGGATGCGTTCTTCAAGATGCACGATGCGCTGGCGCCAGTGCTACTCCCGATCTTGCAATTGACGGGCGAAGCTCTCAAGGTCATTACTGACAACAGTTGGCTACTAGAGCCAATCCTTGCGATCCTCATCGGGTACTGGACAACGATGAAGGCGCTCGCGATAGCGAACTCGATCGCGAACTTCGTGCTGGCGACATCGATCATTGCGGTCACCAGGGCGCAGCAGGGACAGGGCACGGGCATTCCGGGCTCTCCGAAGGGCGGACTCCCCAAGGTTGCCGGTGTCGCCACGCCGATCATCGCAGCGGGTGTTGCTGCGCAGGCAGCGCACGCAGTTGTTTGGGACAAGATATTCGGCGCCGCGAATGTTCCAGATGTGCTGCGACCGGCGGCTGCACTGACTGGGATGCCCGGCGTCGGTTGGGTCATCGGATCGAACATCGCCGCGTTCAGTGCGCTGTCCCAGGGCGGCGGCGATAGATCGCCTGGTAACCTGCCGCGCCGATATCCCGGCGGGCCGCGTGGCGGCGCGGTCGCCGTGCCTGTTCCCGTATCGCCCATGCCAGGTATCTTCCCTCGGGTGTCGGCTGATAGCTTCACCGACCCTACCAGCAGGGGCAGGACGAGTGACCTGGACCGGCCGGTGCATGTCCATGTCGAAATCGACGGCCGTGAGGTTGGGCGCGCCGTAGCTACCCGATACGGAGACGTGGCGGCACGGCGATGACTCCTCCTGACTTTGTATACATCACCATCACATGCCCTGCGCTCAAGATCGATCCCCCGGTCAAGGGTCTGATGGGCGAGGACACTCCGCGCATCACGGGCGGATACGGCGGGTGGGAGACAATCGATCGCCCGCGCAAGCGGGGACGCATCCAGTACAAGGGCCTCAGTCCGGTTGAGATGCAACTGGAGATTGTTTTCGATGCTTGGGGTGAGGACGTGGCGATCACGAATGTTGACACCGCCCTGTCCAACCTGGAGGCAATGACCATACCGACAAGCAATAATCGACCACCGCCGCGAGTCTACATCGACTGCAAGGCCGTGCCCAAGCCACGGTCGGTGCCGTGGGTCATCACGGACATTACGTGGGGCACGACAATTCGCAACAGCGAGGGCGAGACGAAGCGCCAGACGGTGCAGATCACGTTCATGCAAGCGAACACGGTCGAGTATGGTCGCATCGTGCCGAAGCCCACCGAGGCGCGCAATCCTCATCGGAACATGCCGAGCAGGTACACCTGGAAGAAGGGCGACACCTGGCCGATCGTTGCGCTCAGGCTGATGGGGGACAAGAAGTACGCCATCAAGATCATTGACTTCAATAACTTCCGCCCGGGTCATGCGATGAAGGTTGGCGACAAGATCAAGGTGCCGCGTGTCCCCAACAAGTAAGATCACCGAGGGCTACTCTGAGCGCACCATCAGGATTTCGGTGCCGGGCGGCAAGATCGAGCGCCCGGCCGACGATGACCAGTTCGGCACGGGCAAGGCGGGAACGCTCAGCGATGTGACCTTGGCCGGGATCACAATCCGGGGCAAGGATGCCAAGACGGTCATTGAGGAGCAGGTCACCAGTGCCCGTCTGACACGCACGATCGAGGGTGCGAGCACTCTCGTCATTACCATCACCGACTACGACCGTAAGATGACGCGATCGGCGATGGTCAATGAGGCGTCCGACCTAGTGATCCAGAACATGAAGTTCGTGTTGGTCAAAGTACGCAAGACGGGAGAATCTTTGGAGCTAACCTTTGAAGACTGGGCGGTCAATCAGCTTCGCAAGAAGACTGGGCCAAAGAAGGCAGTGCGCGGGCAGGTCACTCGTGCGCAGTTTGCCGAGCAGCTGGTAAAGGAAGTCGAAGGGCTCACGTTCTACTCACCGGAGAAGAACATAGTCCAGGAAATATACCCGATCGACGACCATAATGTCACCGAAACCGAGGCGCCAACCGGTACGCCTGTCAGTGGCTCTGGTGGTGGCGGCGGGTCAGGCACCTGGAAAAACTGGGCACGCGACTTTCTCAGCAAGTTCAACTGGCCGCAGACGGCGCAGAATTTCGACGCCCTGCTCGCCTGGATGGCGGCCGAGTCCGGTACTGATGGCCGTGGTGCAGCGTTCAACCCTTTGAACACTACACACAGCCAGGGTGCCATCTCTGACTTCAACACGTCCGCGCACGTCAAGAATTATCCGAACTGGGACGTCGGCCTGGAAGCAAACCATCTGACCCTCGCGTCCGATGCTTCGGCAGGATACGCAACGGTGCGCGGATACTTCGCTTTGGGCAACAACGCGCTTGCAACGTGTCAGGCGATTGATGTCAGCGGCTGGGGCACACAGCACGCGGCTGCTACCTTGCCCGCCGTGCAAGCCAATCGTGCGCGATACGAGAATGCCGTCGTGGCGGGATCGTCGGCAACCCCCGCGCGCAATCGCAACGAGAACGACACTAGCCAGAATGAGAACAATCAGCAGGGGCAGGGGCCAGGGTTTGATGACGGCACTACATTCCAACTAGGCGGCACCGCGGCCAATAAGCAGCAGATCAGGAACATCGAGCGCATCTTGAAGAAGGGCGACAAGATGGGCATGAATGACTGGCTGTTGGCAGGCGGTGTCTTGTGTGCCATGCGTGATTCGGGCGCGCTCAACCTTTACATCCAGGATAGTCCGACTGCCGACGAGGATGCGGCCGACTACGCGCCTCGATTCGGACTGTTCCAGTTCAAGATCAGCGACTATCCCGGCATTCAGGGGTGGACAATCGAGCAGCAGGCCGAGAAGTATTTCCAGAAGGCCAAGTATTTCTTCGATCTGGACATGGCCGCACATCACGATACCCCGCAGAGTTCGCAGGCCATACCTCCGCTGTGGCGCACCGTCAACGACGTGACACGCCGCAGCATGGAGAGCTTTGATGATTACGGGGCCAGGTACAAGGAAGCCCCGTACCCCGAGGAGGCGTTCAAGGCAACCCAGCTGTTCCTGCATCGTCATCTCGCATACGGAGGTCGGCCGGTAGGCCCATCGTTCGGCCCGGACGCCGACAGCTATGACCAGGAAGACTATAACTTCGAGGTCAATGCTGGCCCTCGGCAGACCGTTGTCTCTGAGCCATATGAATTCACGCGCGGCACACCGGAGCGACCCGAGAACTCCTGGGAGTGCTTGCAGCGACTCGCAGACGAAGTGAATTGGCGCTGTTTCTGCGTCAACCGTACCATCTACTTCTGTCGCGACAAGGTGTTGCTCAAGAACAAGGCAATGGATACGATAAGCGAGTTCGATGACGGCGTGGACTTCATCGACTTCGACTATGATGTCGGCAAGCCAATGTCAATGATTACCGTACAGTGTCGGGCTGATCGCTGGAACACGATCCCGGGCCTGTGCGTCGTCATCAAGGATATGGGGCCTGCGACGGGCCGCTACATAACCCAGACCTTCGAGCGGTCGATGTTCAGCGATAAGGCAACCATCACGCTGATCGGTGAGACGCCGCAGTTGAAGGAGCCTGCGCCCGATACCCATGTCGAGAGCATCGATCCGGACGGGCCAGGCGGCGAGAATCACGGGCCAGGTGGTGGACCAGGGCAGAGCCTTCCGTGGGACGACTCGCTGATGGATGGTGTAAACCGCGTCATCCGCTGGGCCCAGTCGAAGGCACCGCGTGCGCCAGGGCCGAACTCGTATCACTACGGCGGCGGACACTACAGCTATGCATGGTTCCGGCAGTACCCGAACTACGATGGCCCGTGGGACTGCTCCTCCTTCTGCACCCATGCCTACAGCTTCATCGAGGTTGATCTGGCGTCATGCGGCGGCACGACCGGCGATCAGTGGAACGAGATGGTGCGCAGGAACGTGCCCCGTGGCGGCACACAGGTCAACGGTATTGGTAGGCCGCAGGATGGCTGGAAGCCGGGTGACCTGATCTGGCCGCACGACACGACTGGTCAGCACATCATCATGGCGACAGGTAACGGGACAGAAACAGTCGAAGCCTCCTGCACGGTCTGTGGCTTGAAGGTCACGAACAAGGCAACGGATTCTGTTCAGTTCTGGGCGCGCCCCGGCGTGCTCATGCCCGACAAGTACAAGATCCATGCCAATACGAATGATCCCGACCAGGTTGATCCACGGGCCAGGCTTTCATGACCGACCTTGACCTCCAGGTTCGTCGCGATCAGGCGCACGCGAGCGTCAAGCCAAGGCTCCCGCAGGGTGTTCACTCTGCAACTATATCGCGTATTGGCCCATCGAACGAGGTCTTCGCAACGATCCCCACGCAGGATGCTCGTGTCGAATGGGGGCCGCTGATTGCGCAGGACATCGTGCCCGAGGTCGGCCTGGAGTGTCTGATCGCGATCACGCCCGAGCCGGGAGGGCACTGGCTGGTTATTCCTTCTGCGGCTGCGGGTGGTGGAGAGGTCGGTCCGCCAGGGCCTACGGGACCAGCAGGGCCGACGGGGCCGACAGGGCCGGCTGGCCCGCAGGGGCCGACCGGTGCCACGGGAACTACTGGCCCGCAGGGACCGGCGGGTTCGACCGGAGCAACGGGCGCAACCGGGCCAACTGGTAGCACGGGTGCGGCAGGCACGCCGGGTGAGAAATGGTTCAGCGGCTCAGGCGCTCCCGCAGGAGCGACGGGCATTGTCGGGGATTGGTACCTCGATACGGCGAACGGTGACATTTACGAAAAGACTGGCACGAGCACTTGGACGTCTCGGGGTAACCTCCGGGGGCCGACCGGTGCGACTGGCAGTACGGGCAGCACCGGCGCACCTGGCTCGACAGGTGCTACCGGTGCTCCTGGTGCTCCTGGTTCGGTCTGGCGATCAGGCACGGGCTCTCCGGCGGGCTCGCTCGGCATCATCGGGGATTGGTACGAGAACGATGCCAATGGTGACATCTATGAAAAGACTGGCGCCAGCACTTACACGCTGCGAGATAACCTGACTGGCCCACAGGGGCCGACTGGCGCAACGGGCAGCACGGGTCCAACGGGTGCTACGGGCGCGGCAGGCACCGTTAGTCCTGGGTCGTGGACGAACATCGCGGGCAGGGCGAACTGGGTCGCAGACACAACAGGCTCGTCGCCTCGTTGGCGTAAGGACTCGTCGGGTACGGTGTTTCTTGAAGGCAAGTTTCGCAATACCGCAGCATTCGCTTTTGGTGGAGCGAACGCAATTATGGGTGATGTGCCCACCGGTGCTCGTCCGATCATGAACCAGCTCATCACCGTAATCGACAATGACGTGAGCAATGGTCCTCGTCCGATTGCCCTACAGATTGGCACTGACGGAACGATGACAATTCTCGGCGCTGGGGTGGCCGGTGTAGGTGGCGGCATCGCGAGCGTTATCAGTATCGACAACATTCACTACCTGGCGGCATAATGCCTATCGATGATCCAATCCCGATGCACTTTGCCTATCCGTTCCGATGGGGACCGACGAGGCACGCCGTCGTGAATGAGCAGGACTCACCGGAGGAGGTTGCCGACTGCGTGGTGTGTTCGGCGCTGACGCCGCGAGGTTGGCGGGTCGATCAGCCCGAGTTCGGCATCACTGATCCGACCTTCACGGCACCAATCGACGTGGATCTTCTCATGACGGAGATAGATGCTGATGAACCACGTGCCCAAGCGGTGCTTGACCTCACCGTTGGCGAGGAGATGACCCGCGATGAGTTCGTTGCAAACGTACGAATGGCCCTCTAGCGTGCCTTACATTCCCTACCCCATCACGACCGATCCCGATCGGTTGCTTGAAGACGCCTACGCCTACCTGGAGTTCAACATTCCGGGGTGGGCACCGGCATCGGGCAATCTCGACGTCTGGATGCTCGAAGCGATGGCGCGCATGGTTGCTGAGGCGCGCGACGTCGCGGCCGACGTGCCGGACACCATTTTCATGCGTCTCGGGAACGACCTGTTCAACACACCGCCCCAAGACGCAACCTACTCCCGCGCCACGGCGACGTTCACGCTGGACTCCAATGTGGCGGGCTATGCGCTTCCGGCTGGCCTGACCTTCGCCGTGACAGACTCACTCGGCATTCAGCGGGGCTTCCAGATTGAGATTGATGCCTTTGTCCCTGCGGGCAGCCTGACACACGAGGTTATGGTCGTTGCCCTAGAGACGGGGCCGTACTATAACGGGCTCGGCCCGACCAACCCGGCCGTACTCCTCGATTCCTGGACGGGTGTGGTCGGCGTTGTTCTGGCAAGCACGTCTGCGGGCGGGCAGGACGCCGAGACCAACGTCGAGTACATGAGCCGCCTGTCGCAGCGGCTCACGTTGCTCTCGCCAGCACCTATTCTGCCGCAGGACTTCGCCCTCCTCTCGCTAGACCATCCGAGTGTCGGCAGGGCCGTGGCGATTGACGGATACAACCCGACCGGGCCGCTCACTGGCCAAGCGCGCACTGTCACGGTCGTTGCGGCTGACGAGGCGGGGCACGCGCTGAGCGCGCCAGTCAAGGCAGAAGTCGATGCGCTGCTCCAGTCGTACCGCGAGGTCACCTTCAACGTCTTTGTCATCGACCCGACGTACACAACCATCAACGTCACGGCATCGGTGGTGCCGGTGCCCGGGTACGATCCGGCAGCGATGGCTGTGGAGGTTGCGGACGCGCTGCGCCTGTATCTCAGTCCGGCAAACTGGGGTGCTCCGCATGTCGGAGGCCAGTTCGGCGATCCCTTCCCTTGGAAGAACGAGACGAAGGTGCGTTACCTGGAACTCACGACCGTCGTCAACAATGTGCCGTCCGTGGACTACATCGTTTCGATGACCATCAACGGGGGCACTGCTGACATCACCATGACAGGTGTCGGGCCGCTGCCGAATCCGGGCGTCATGACCATCACATCGCCATGAGCAATCTCCCCTGGGCGCATGACTTCATCGACCTCCAGGATGAGGTTCCTCTGGACACGTTCGCGCATGATCTGTACGAGGAGCTGGCGCCGCTCGCGATCGAGGACAAGGAGAACGGCTTCGCGCTGGCACGGTACTGTGCATCGATCGGTATCATGATCCAGGACATCATCGATCTGTCGCGTGCGCCGTCGGCATGGGCCGATCTTGTCGATCCCGATCTATGCCCGCCCGAGGCGCTAGGGTGGCTGGCACAGACTGTGGGTATCCGTTTGCCGCAGCAGATCACGGCAGGCGAGGCACGCGCCATCATCAAGGATCAGGTCAACTTCCGTCGTGGCACACCAAGAGGAATAAAAGAGGCCATCGGTCGCCTGCTCACGGGAACGAAGCATGTCGGCATCATCGAGCGCGCCGATGGTGACCCGTACAAGGTTGCGATCACTACCTGGACGGCAGAGACACCTGATCCTGCGGCTGTCACGGCGCTGCTCAGCGACGATGGCCCGAATGCGATTCTTCCGGCGGGCATCATATGGACGTACGCAACGACGGCAGGAACCATGCTGTTCGGGGAACTCAAGGCAACAGGCCAGAACTTCGGACAGGTCAAGACAAACTACGCCAACTTCGGCGTTCTCAAGAACGCACCATCTCCGTAGGAGCATCATGACCGATACCCCGCGCATGGGTTTGTCCTATCCTGTCGATGCCAATCCGGCTGATGTGCCGACGTGGATGCGCGACCTTGCGCTTGACCTGGACCCTCAGTGTGCCATCGACTTGCAGGGTGCGATCGGCTCGCGTCCGGCCGCAGGAGTGCAGGGCAGGTACTTCACCAGCACGAACGAGGGTGCGGGCGTCACCACCTACCGTGACGATGGTACGGCCTGGCGCAAGTTCAACTACATTCCGCGCGTCACGGGCGCCCTTCCGGCCAGCCCGCCTGACGGGGATGAAGTGCTCTGGCAGTACGATGCCACCTTGAATCCGGCCGTTGCCTGGCACATGCGCTTCAACAAGACGGTCGGGGTCTGGGAGTATGTCGGCGGGCCGCCGGTATGGATGGGAACACCGACTGGCTTTGTCGCATCCGGCAGCCCGACTGTCTGGAACGTCGGCCCCACCCCTCCCGCATTGCCTTGCGCCGGAGCATGGAGGGTCAGCTGGGGCGCGCTCGTGCGCAATGTCGGCCTGCTAACGCCCAACTCCGTGCAGCGCGTCGATGTGGGGCCGATGCTCAATGGCAATCAGGGCGGGGTGCTCACAGCGTCGGAGGAGTGGGTAGTCGGACCGGCGGTATCGGCCTACGTTCTGGTCAATGCATCGCTCGCAGGTTCGCAGGTGTTCACCAACGTAGCGAAGAACGATGTGCTGTCGCTCGGTGCCAAAGTGGCCCTGGCCGGATATCAGGTTTCCATCGAGCAACGGTTCATCGAGTTTCACCCGATGCGAATCACTCCGTAACTTTCCAAAGTTCCGGACAAGTTCGATATTAGGAGTCCATCCAAAGGAGTAGTGGATGACGGATATGGTAGAATCCCAGATCGACGTGCTGCACGGGCAGGTGGTCAACGAGGACACCGAGATGCCAATCGGCACGGACGAGGAGGTCGGCGCCAAGCCGGACGAGGGCGACGAGGAGAGCAATCCCGATGGCTAGGCTCAAGCGACCCATCGAGTTCGGTGAGTTCGGCGCCGACGTTCTCGCCATCCAGCAGGGACTACATCGCGCGGGTTACGACACGAACGCGCGCAACGGCAACTGGGGCGACAAGTCCGTCGCCGACATGGCTGCGTTCCAGAAGGATCACGGCATTCAGCCGACCGGCATGATGGGGCAGATCAGCCTCGATACGCTCTGGCCGATGATGAGCGCAGCGCAGCAGGAGGGCTACCAGTCCTACAGGCCGCAGGCTCCGGCGATCCACCGTGCGCTGTACTCTGGCGATCACGGCGACGATGTGCGGGCAGTCCAGCGGATGCTGTATCGGTCGCTCGGCGGGCAGGCAACGAACGCCAAGAACGGGAAGTACGGCCAGAAGACCGTGAACGACATGATCCTGTTCCAGCGCAGCTACGGCATTCAGGGCACCGGGAACATGGGCCAGAGCACCTTCACGCAACTCTGGCAGTTCGCGAACGACGACGACAAGACGCAGTACCGTGGTCACCAGACGCCGCCGCCGCCCAACAACGAGGACCGCATCCGACAGGCACTCGTCTCGGCTGCGCGATGGTCGATCGCGAATGCGGGCAACTCGCGCTACCGCCAGATCAGGCCCTATCCGCGCAAGCTGGTGCTGCCGTTCCTGACCGACTGCTCCGGATCGACCAGCTGCTTCTACTGCGTGGCGGGCGGTCCCGATCCGAATGGCCGGGACTTCGACGGGCACGGCTACACCGGCACCCAGAAGAACAACGGGCGCCGCATCGATCGGGATCAGCGCAAGCCAGGTGACCTCGTGTTTCACGGCAACACCGAGGGCGCGCAGCACGTCACGATGTACCTGGGTGCCGGGCGCAGCTACAGCTTCGGCTCCAACCCGCCGGGGGAGCGGGCTTGGGACTACCGCAAAGTGGACGAGGTAAGGAGCTACTTCTGAGATGACTGCTGATGAATGGCCGGGGCGCACCGTGTTCGTGCTCGCGATCTTCCTTGGGATTGCGTTCATCATCGGCCTAGTAGCTGTGGTATTCTCGCCGGTGCCCTTTCACGGGGCGACGGGCAGAGCCATATCGGCAACATTCGGTGCGTTCATCGGCATCATCAGCACTTGGCTGTATGTCGAGCATAGGAAGAAGTCCAAGAACAACTGAAAGGGCGGACGGATGGCAGGAGTAACCCTACAGGACGGCAAGGTCAGCGGGCCAGGTGAGTTCAGCGGCATCTGGGCCATGAACGTGCAGGATGCTGCGCTCAAGGACTTCGTGATCGACAAGTGTCCGCCAGGCGAGAAGCCCCAGTTGTACGCCGACCAGCGCATTCGCTTCGAGCGGGGCCTGATCCAGAACGTGCGCGCGAGCGCGTCGGCCGATCACGTCGAGGGCCTGCATGTCGCTGGCACGCAGGGCCTCAAGCTGTATGACATCGAATGGAAGGCAAACGATGTCATGCACCTGTTCCTGACGGTCTGGGTTGACGGCGACGACCCGGACACGCAGGCAGACCCGACCAACGGCATCGAGATTGTCCGCAACCGCTTCGGCGGGCTGGGCGTGAACGAGTCGGGCAAGGACGCGCTCGGTCGGCAGAACTACTGGGCGATTCACTATCACGAGAACCTGACCGACTGCCCCAACAGCAGAATGATCGACTGCCAGTGCCGGGGCAACGTGGACAAGCCGCAGGTACGCACCGACCTCACGAACTTCGCCATCCACCTGCCTAAGGGGTTCAGCACCGTCACCTACGGCGGCCAGCCGGGCATTCTCGTCGTGCCGAACGGTGTCGCCTGGCCCGCGTTCCCGGGCGACAATGCCCCGCCGATCCCGCCCCAGCCAGAGCCCTCGCCGCCTGATCCCGTGATCGAGCCGCCGATCAATGATCTGGCCGCACAGGTGCAGCGCCTCGAAGCCCTGCTGACGACGACCGTCCAAGACCTCAACAACGCGCAGATCAGGATCGCCGCTCTGGAGGCGCCCGTCCTGACTCCGGCCACCACGAAGAAGATCAACGACCTGATCGCCAAGTACGAGGGCCGGTCGGGCAACGTGGCCGCCGTCGATCGCGAGTTCCTTGCTCTCTTCCAGAAGCTCGATCAGACCTGAGCAGGGGTTTCCCGTGGCGGCAGATCGGGTATACTACAGACCCACGAAAGGAGCATGATGGCACGGCAGACGAGGGGCGATCGCGCCCGGCAGGAAGGCGAGACGCCGATCCCGGCCCCGGGTGGCCCGGAGACGCAGAACGTCGTCAACCAGCCCGAGGCGAACTACCCCGAGCCCGGCACCGGCCCCAAGCAGCCGGGGTACACCCAGTCGCACGAGCAGATGCTCGGCGAGTCCAACGAGGAGTTCGAGGATCGGGCCATGCAGTCCGAGGAGGAGATGAAGGCCCAGACCGAGGAGCAGCGCGAGGAGCAGGCCAAGAAGGACGAGGAGGCTGCGCAGCAGTCGCAGCAGGACATGGAGGCACGCGACGCGGCCCGCGAGCAGCGCCGACAGGAGCGCCAGGCCGATCGCGAGCAGCGATCGACCGAGCGGCAGGAAGCGCGGCAGGCCCGCCAGGAGCAGCCCGAGGAGGGCGGGGAGGGCGATGGCGCGTAGCAAGCGTCCGGTCACCATCAACCTGAACTTCAACATCATCGTGCCAACCGGCGACGATGACGACGACGAGGAGCACATCGAACTCATGGCCAAGGTGGACGAGCTACAGGCATCGATCGACGAGCTGGACGGAGCAATCCGCGACTTCCTCGACAGCGCGGGCAGCGGCGTCAGCCAGATGCAGCAGGAGCTGGAGAAGCTGCGCGCCGACGATGCGGTCGAGGATACCAAGCTCGACGGCATGAAGAACGCCGTCCAGAACATGACGCAGGCCGTCAAGCAGCTGGCCGGCACCGACCCGCCCGAGGGTGGCGACCCGTACCCGGACAACACGCTCCCGGGCGACCTGCCCGGCAACGGCGGACTGGGCACGCCCGACCAGCCGCATCCCGACCAGACGCTGCCCGGCGATCTGCCGCCCCAGCGCGGCGGCTGATCGTCCAGGAGTAGCTGCACAAAAACCCCCTGCAAAGGTGGGTCTTGACTAGCCTCCTGTCCGTGTGTATACTGTCAGCACACGGACAGGAGGTTAGAAATGGCACGTAAGGCACGGGCGAAGGGCGATATCCGCATTCTGGCGGACGCCTACGTCAACGCCAGCGGCCGAGAGGCCAAGGCCGAGGCACGTCGGGCGCTACGCGTCCCGGTCTACGACATGCGCGAGGGCGGCTCGTCCTGGAGCGACATCGTCGAGGCCGTCGGCTGGGAGTACAGCGACGCCGAGGGTCGGCTCCAGTTCCTCTACTTCCAGGAGGACGCCGAGCGCGATCCGGCGCTCCAGATCAACTTCCGCAATCGTGCGGAACTGGGCAAGAAGGTCGTTCGCGCTCGCGACAACCAGCTGCTCAGCTGGGGCAAGATCGCCGCGTACGCTCGCGACGCCGACGGCAACGAGGTCAGCGAGTCGCTGGTCAAGGCGGTCTACGAGGAGACGACCGGCGAGTCGGTGGTCGGCAACCGCATCGGCAAGGGCGGGCGCCTGGTCGGCGACAGCACGCCGAAGGCCAAGGCCGCGACACGTCGGCCCGCCAAGGCTGCGCCGAAGGTGAAGACCAACGGCCGCAAGGCCAAGGCCGAGGCCCCGGCCGAGGCGCCCACCGGTCGGCGCCGGGTCACCCGCGCGGTGGCAGAGCCCGCGACGTCCGGCAAGCGCCGCACGGCGCAGGCGTCCAAGGCTCCGGCCCCGAAGGTCAAGGCCAAGGCGCCGGTTCGCGCCCCGCGTCGCCCCGCGCGGCAGGTAGCCGAGTGATGGAAGGGGGCGCGCAGGGCTGACCCCAAACCGGCCCGCGTTGCACCGTCACTTGGCTGTAACGCCCCGTCTCTCTGTCACCCCAGCAGAGAGGCGGGGCGTTGCTGTGCGCTCACTCACGTGAGCCGTAACACAATCGTTAGGTACGGGCCGTCCCGCCGTGCTACTGTCCGGGGGTGCGTCGATTCACGGCGCGCAGCTACCCGCAGAGGAGCACGGCAATGGACTCGTACGACGAACATCGCGCCCCGAGGCGCCCGACCCGCAAGATGGTGGACGACCCGCTCGCGGGCGTTGGCATCATCGGCACGATCGAGGCGGCGGCACCAAACCCGACGGAGCCCCCGCCGAGCGACCGCCAGCGCGTGTACATCGCTGATCTGTGCAGTGAGCGGGGTTTGGAAATCCCGAACGTGCGCACGCGGTCTGAGGCAAGCGACCTCATCACCAAGCTCAAGAGCACGCCGCGCTTCCCGCAGGGCGTCGTGATCGAGTGGGTCGTCATCAAGGAAGACCCCAAGACGGGCATACGGGAGGGCTACTTCGCCCTGCGTCTGGCTGCCGAGGGCGGCACGCTGATCCCGGTCGGCAAGTACGCGCTGGAGAACGCGCCGACCAACACCGAGAATGACGTGTCGTTCTGGTCGGTCTGGGTCAACGACGCGGGCACGGTCTGGCGCCTCAAGCAAGTCGTCGGGCCGAACCTGGAGAACGTCCCGCAGGCGGCGATTCTGGGCATCCTGCGCCGCATCGGTGACGATCCCGAGGCGGCGATGGCCCTGTACGGGCATCACATCGGGCAGTGCGGCGCGTGTGGCCGTCGCCTGACGAACGAGTTGTCTCGCCGCCTGGGCATCGGCCCGATCTGCCGCGAGATGCGGGGCTGGTCGTGAACGACGACGACGACGCGCTCAGGAACGTCTGGGAGACAGACATGGAGTACCGGATGGCGGCGCAAGAGCAGGCCGAGGTCAAGGCTGAACTCTACCAGGTCATTCGCGAGGCGCACGAGAACGGCTGGACAGAGGAGGAGATAGCCGATTATGCTGGTATCAAGATCGGCTATGTCCGCGCCGCCATTGCCGAGATGAAGTAGTCCATAAAAGACCCGCCCCGGTTCGTGTGTCGCAGCACACGTTCCGGGGCGTTGACCTATGCTAATCTGTACTGACGTACGTTCAACCCGTAGGAGAAAGGCAGGGCAATGGATCTAGTCAACGTCAACGCCGAAATGGACGGGGATCGCATCATCCTCCGCTTCCCGTTCGAGAGGGAGGCATACTCCATTGTCGAGCGGGCGCCCGGGCGATCGTTCGTCCCGCGCGAGCGCGGCGGCCCGTACTGGACGGTGCCCCGCGACATCGCGATCATGCGCGACCTGCGCAGGCAGCTTGGCAAGCGCCTCGTGCTCGACAACGCGGTGCGTGAGTGGGCGCATGACATGGTGCGCCGCGAGAAGGTGCTCCTCAAGGTCAACGCGGCGAGCACGGCGGAACTCCATCGCCTGCCCGACGTCCTCCCGGAGCTACACGACTTCGTCTCCAGTCGGCCCTATCAGCTGGCCGACATCTCGTTCATGGCCGAGGCGATGAACCCGCTGAACGCGAACGCGCCTGGCCTCGGCAAGACAGTCGAGACGCTGGGTGCGATCTTCGAGGCGGGTCTGGACGAGGGCGCGCACCTGATCGTCGCCCCGCTCACGTCGATGGAGCCGGTGTGGTGGTTCGAGCTTGACCGCTGGCAGCCGCACGCGATGATGATGAGCCTCGGATCGCAGCGTGCGCGACACGAGATTATCATGGAGGCGGTTCACATGGCGAAGGTCGGTGAGCCGTTCTTCCTGATCGTCAACCCCGCGCAGCTACGCGGCAAGGATGCGGCACACCTGGCCGCGACGAACTGGACGACGATCACGATCGATGAGTTTCACAAGTGCGGGCTCTCCAATCCGAACACGAAGACCTCCGCCATTCTCAAGTCGTTCAAGGCGCAGAAGAAGATGGCCCTGTCGGGCACGCCGATCGGCGGCAAGGTCGAGAAGCTGTGGGCCGTGCTCAACTGGCTCGAACCGGAGAAGTTCAAGTCGAAGTCGAACTGGATCCGCACCTGGCTCAACACGACGGTCGGCTACGGCGGTCACCTAGAGACGGGCGGCATCAAGCGCTTCAAGCTGGAGGAGTTCAACGACTTTCACGCGCAGTACATGGTACGCCGTCTGCGCGAGGAGGTCCGCACCGAACTCCCAGAGAAGCAGCGCATCGACATCTGGGTCGAGATGGAAGCCGAGCAGAACGAGCAGTACCAGAAGTTCGCGGCTGAGGCCGAGATTCGCATCGAGGAGGACAGTCTCTCGGCCATCGGTATCCTCGCGGAGTACACGCGCCTCCGCCAGTTCGCGATCGCGAAGCAGCGGCTGGTCAAGGAGCGCCGTGCGCACGCGGATGGCACGCACACTGAGACGATCGTCCCGTACCCGACGGAAGTCTCGTGCAAGCTGCCGCAGCTGGAGCGCATCCTCGACGAGCATGGCCTGTTCGATCACGACGGCACCGAGCAGATCATCGTGTTCAGCCAGTTCTCGAAGGTCATCAACATGATCGGCCCCTGGCTTGAGTCGAAGGGCGTCAGCCCCGACGAGATGGCTGCGATCACGGGCGACACGAAGGAACGCGACCGTGGCCCGATCATCGCAGACTTCGAGGCTGGCGGCAAGATCCGCGTCCTGCTCATGACGACGACCGCCGGGGGTATGTCCATTACCCTGAACAAGAGCGACGCGATCGTGTTCATGGACGAGACTTGGAACCCTGACGACCAGACGCAGGCCGAGGATCGCAACCGCAACAACTCGGCCACTATCTACTACATCAGGACGTACCAGACGATCGAGCACTACGTCAACGCGACGACGAAGGACAAGGCAACCATAAACTACAACATTCTCGATCTGCGGCGCCTTGGCGTACGCGGGACGGGAGTCGTTGAGGAGACGGCGCTGGACGTGTTCAAGGCCCAGCTAAAGAAGAAGGGCATCGACCCCGATGCCCCCATCAACCTCGAAGACATTCCGGTGGCCGACGACATCGAGCCTGGATCTTCGGCAGACCATTAGGACGGGAACATGCGTTCGGGCGCGCTGCTACAGGCGCCCGGACGTCCCCCGTTCGCCGCACGAATCCGGGGCTATGCGGGGCGATCCTAGACGGGGGTCCGATCGGGGTTGACTCAGGTACGCTGATCGGGTAGCCTCGCGCTACAGGCGCGGGAAACCCCCTTCCCGGGCACCCGATATATAACGGACGGCTAACGGACGGAAGCGAGTAGGAATGCCAGCGGACGGAAACGGGGCTCGACGCCCTACCAAGAAACTCCCCTTGCTCCGCACCAGTGAGCGCCGCAGCTATCTTCGATGCAGGCAAGCTTGGTGGTGGGAGTATGTCGAGAGGCTCAAGCCAAAGGATGAGCGCAAGGCCCTGGCCTTCGGCACGCTCATTCACAAGGCGTTGGAGCTATACATGCCGCCAGGCCGGAAGCGCGGGCCTCATCCTGCCAAGACCTTCGAGGCCCTGTACGCGAGACATCTGGCAGAGGGCGGCATTGGTCTAGGGGCACGAGGGGAAGCCCTGGACGACGAGGACGAGAAGGGCGAGTGGGCTGACGGCCTCTCCCTCGGCGTCGCAATGCTGGAGGGCTACTACGACCTGTATCACGAGCACGACCTCCAATACGAGGTCATCGCCTCGGAGTACAGCTTCAAGTGTCCTGTGCTTGGTGAGGACGGCAAGCCTGTGGCCTACTACGTCGGCACCTTCGACGGGATTTGGAAGGATCGGGCCGACAAGCGCAAGCCACTCCTGCTCAACGACTACAAGACAACGAGCCGTCTGGACGTCGGCTACCTGCGCCTCGATGAGCAGGCCAATGCCTACTACACGTTCGGCGTAGACGCGCTCAAGCGGGAGGGCCTGCTGGCCGAGGATGCCTCGATCAGCCAAATCCTGTTCAACTTCCTTGTCAAGAAGCTGCCAGACGAGCGGCCGACCGATGCCGACGGCCGATCGCTGAACAAGGACGGCAGCGTGTCCATGCGGCAGCCGACGGCGCGCTACCATCGCGAGCCGGTGTACCGTAACAACAACTCTCGGTACCAGATCATGAACCGGGCGATCGACCAGTTCATCGAGATGCAGGACGCTCGCGCAGGACACGTCGCGATCCTCAAGACGACGGGGCCATTCTCGTGCAATATGTGTGTCTACCGTGACCCGTGCGAGCTACACGAGATAGGCGAGGACTACCAAGAGTTCCTGCGCCTCATGTACAAGCCTTGGAATCCCTACGACGCACACGTCGTCTACGCCGAGGAGACCCAGTAATGCCGATGATCTTGGGCATCTATGTGCCGCCTGGTGGAACGTTCATCATCGACGGCAAGGTCATCTATGATGGCAGGAAGGGCAAGGGCAATGCCAGCGCGAAGTAGAGGCCGCACGGCTCCTCGCAGTGGACTGCCTGCGCAGATTCAGCCGATCGGCGCGCGCAAGAACATTGCGATGCTGGTCTACGGGCATCCCGGCTGCGGCAAGACTGTCCTGGCGGCAACGTCACCCCGCTGCCTTATCGTGCGGCCCCCGACAGATCACACCGTCGGCGTGCCAATGGACAGCAAGGCGCAGGAATGGGTCGTTCGTGATTGGAACGACATCACCGACGTCGCGAACTACTTCCGCCATGACGAGGGCTCCGATCACTTCGATTGGGTGTGGCTCGACTCGATCAGTGCCTTCCAGGACTTCGGCCTCGATGCGATCTGGCAGGAGTTGATCGACGCGAACCCGCACCGCAAGAACACGCAGTTGGATCGGCTCGAATACTGGAAGAACATGAGCCGCCTGACAGAGTGGGTGCGGGGCATGGTCAGTCTCGATACCGTCAACGTCGGCGTGACCGCCTGGGCATTCAAGGACGAGGACGAGAACGGTCGGCCACTGTGGATGCCCTGGGTGCAGGGTCGTGCCATGCCGCAGAAGATATGCGGCTACATGAATCTGGTCGGGCGCCTCGCGGTGCTCGCACGGACGAAGGATGGTGAGAACTACAAGAAGGGAGACCAATATCGGGTCATGTATACCGACCTGACGGACAAGTATTACGCCAAGGATCAGTACCTTGGTGCGTTCAAAGGCAGAATGCTGGCCCCGACGATGCCCAAGATCATCAAGGTCATCGACCAAGTGAACGCCGAGCGCGAATTGTCGGCCGGGTCACTTGACGGGGCGGCGGAAGCTGCTAAGGTGAGTAGGCGTCCCGGTACACGGGCGCGTCAACCGATAGCCCGCGACAACGGACGGGCGGAGAGGTAAGGAAATGGCAAAGATCAAAGCGGACCTGACGGGCGCGGACCGCGGGCGGGTCTGCCCGCCGGACGGCGTGTACATGGCCGAGGTCGTCGAGATGCTGGACGACAAGCCGTCGAACGGGAAAGACCCCCGCCTGGTGATCCGCTCCCAGATCATCAACGCCGACGACGAGCGGTACAACGGCTACCCGCTCTGGAGCTACTTCCCCTACGACAAGGGCACGAAGACCTGGTCGAAGGAGTCGCCGTCGGCCTGGAAGGTCGTGCAGATGCTCCTGGCCCTGTACGGCACCGACAAGGTCACCATCGACACCGACAACCCGCCCGAGGAGCCGTTCCAGTTCAAGGGCAAGGTCGAGGACTGGAAGGGCGAGAACCGCCTCAAGCTCGACACCTGGCTGCCCGCGTCCGACGAGGACGAGGACGAGCTGGAGGACGAGGACGAGGACGACGAGCCCGAGGACGAGGCCAGCGACGAGGCCGACGACGAGGACGAGGACGACGACCAGGACGAGGAGGACGAGGAGGAGGACGAGGAGCCCGAGCCCGCGCCCGCCAAGTCCCGCCGCTCGACCAAGGCCGCCGCCGCGCCCGCGACGAAGCGCGCCTCCAAGAAGGCTCCGGAGCCGGAGCCCGAGGAGGAGGACGAGGACGAGTCCATCCCGGACTACCCGGACTGGACGACGCAGGAGCTGGAGGACGAGGTCAAGGTGCGCAAGCTCCAGTTGACCCTCCCGCGTGCGGACAAGGCGAAGCGCAAGGCCATGATCGACGCGCTGAACGAGGACGACGCCGCCGCCGAAGACCCGCTGGCGTAGGCGAGTCAGACCGCTGCCAGCGGTAACAGGGGGTCAGTCGCGTCGGGCTGGCCCCCTGTGCTTACCTCGTTCAAATGGTCTAACCTAAGAAGGGAGGGCCGTGACCAAAATAAAGGTTGACCTCACCGAACTGTCGATGTCTGGTGAGCAGCGGGCAATCCTCGCACCCTACTTCGCCAGCACTAAGGCGAACGCCGAGGGTTGGATCAAGATGCACTGCCCGATCCACGGTGATGCGAGTCCGTCGGCAGGAGTCAACGTCATCACCGGTTGGTGGGTATGTCATACCTGCGGCGAGCGCGGGACGATCGCCCGCCTGATCGCCAGGCAGCAGGAGTGGAAGCCGCCGGACTACAATCGCATCGTCGGAGAGGACTCGGAGTGGGCGCCTACGGGAATGGTTGTCAAGACCCCCTTGCCCGAGGAGAGCCTGCCGCAGTCCAAGGATCTTGAGGAGTACAGTAATCGCCTCCTCACCAGATACCGTGACCCGCTAGAGTACCTAGCGACCGAGCGCGGGATCGAGCCGAAGACCATTGAGCGGTTCAAGATCGGCTACAGGCCAAGAGAGAACGGCGGGGACTATATCCTGCCGATGTGGCATGACGGCGCACTGGTCAACGTGCGGTACTACAACCCGGCACGGAATCCCAAGATTCTCAATCACACCGGGTATGGATCGATCGGCCTCTTTCCGGACAACGATATCCCGGAGCACGCCAAGCTCGTGATTGTCGAGGGGGAGTGGGACTGCCTCGCGACAATGCAACATCTGGAGAAGTACGGCTACACCGTCCGCACCTTCACGAACGGGACGGGAGCCATTCGCAAGCTGTACTCGGACAACATGGCCGTCAAGCGCATCCTCGCGAGCGAGCCCGCCGAGGTCATCACCATCTTCGACTGCGACGAGCCGGGTCGGGCGGCAGCCGCTCACCTTGGCCGCCTGTTCGATACCAAAGATGTGCTACTGCCCTACCCTGTCACCGATGATGGCGGCAAAGACCTGACCGACTATTGGCAGGACAGGAGGGGCAGGCCCGATGAGGCAGAGCGCCAACTGCTCGACCTCGTGACCGATGACACGAACGGACGTTCGGCCGATCCTGCCGGGGGCGCCTCGCCCCGTCGCCCCGGAAAGCGGCAGGGAACCGCCGTGAGCACGCCTGTACGGGCCGCGCGCCGCCCCCGGGGGAGGGTACAGGGTCGGGCGGACCTGCCCGTAGAATCGCTTACAGCGGTTCACTGCCCTTCGCTACATTCGGCACTAACCGATGCCGCATACGATGGCAAGCTCATCGCCCTGTCCAATATCGAGATACTCAGCTTCCTGGACGACGTACTGACAATCCCCAAGCAAGGTGTGGTGGTCAAGTGTAAGAGGGACGTCACCAAGGTGACACCCTGCGCAACCTGCCCAAAGAACGGGGAGTTCGGTCCGTCCCGCTGGGAGCTATCGATAGCCAACGATGAGGATGCGGGACTCATTGACGACCTATTTGGCCTCACCGTCGGTCAGTGCCTACCAAAGATTCACTCAGAGCGGAACATCTGTAAGTGGGCAGAGTCAAAGGTGCAGAAGAACATCACCTATCGCCCAATGGTCGTGAGGGAACGGGGTAGGAATGACGTCCATCTGGTGTTCTGTGCCTACGAGCGCAATCTACAGGTCAGGCCGCTCGGCATCTACCAGATGACAGCACGGGTGTCAGTGTCATCCAAGGACAGGACAAAGTCGCTTCTGGTCATTGCCGTCGAGGAGCCGGTCAAGCGGGCGATGATGATGCCAAAGTCCTATGTGACACCGGCGGATGGCGATGCCTCGTCTCTGTTGACATGGCTGCACAACACGGCCGATACCCTAGCCTTGAAGTGTACCGGTATCTACCAGCAAACGCGCTTGCATGTCATCATGTCCATGCTGTTCGCTAGCTTCCAGAGGATCAGGATCGGTGAGCGCGGGCAGATAGAGTCGGGACGTCTCGATACTGCCATAGCGGGGCCGACCCGTACGGGCAAGACGACGACCGTGCGTGAGGTCGCCAAGGCATTCGGGCATGACGGCCTAGACCTAGAGGACTCGATGGTGTCGGGTGAGAACACGACCAAGGCGGGACTCACGGCATCATCGCAGCAGATCGGCAAGAAATGGTACACTCAGCCCGGAGTGTTCCCTCGCAATCACGGTGGGTACGTGTTTCTGGATGAGCAACAGACTCTGGTGCGCAAAGATCCTGGGGCGATGAGTGCGCTGAACACCGTGCGGGCTTCTGGTTTTGTAGACGTGAAGATGGCAGCGGTCGGCCGCTTCGATGCCGAGGCTCGGTTTGCTACCATCATGAACCCGCCCGAGTCGATGAAGGTACGGCTGGTCGAGGCGATGATCCTCAACTATCCGGAGCCCGAGACACGTGCCCGCACCGACCTAGTGGTGACAGTGCCGGGAGTCAGCAGGCCAAAGCAACAGCAGGCCGAGGAAGACCTGGTCGGTAGTGACCTGCCCTTTATGCCGCAGGAGCAGCGCGAATGGATCGCGTATGTCGCCCGAACCTTCCCGCCAGAGAACATCGTCTTCCCGCACGGCGGCAGGTTCGTTACCTTGCTGGATGAATACTGCGACGAGTACGCCGAGCTATACAACCCAGACTTCGATCACATCGGAGTGATGCACCCTCAGACCAATAGACAGACACTCCTCAAGTGTGCGGCTGCGATCGCGAATCTGACGATGAGCCTAGACGACGCACACGAGAAGGTATTGGTAACGGCCGCGCATCTCGAATGTGCCAAACTGTTCATCGATGAGGTCAATGAGGAGTCTGGCTACGCTGGCCTCATGCGAGAGCGCAAGGCGAAGCATGAAGCACTACAGACCGCCATCAATAGCGCGGTTCGGCTGCTGTTCAGTACCCGAGGATTGACAAGCGTGCAGCAGAGTACGGCCAAGGCTTTCGTCGGGGGTTGGAATGACTCAGCGCTGCGCATCGATCCCAACAATCTGCGCAACGATCCCGTTTGGGGTTCGATTCAGGAGCAGATCGGAGAGTTCGTGCGACAAGGACTCTTGGTAAAAGACAAGGGCGGGGCATCGCGGTTGCTGGTGATGCACCCCGAGTTCCGCAAGGCACTTGGCGAAGCACTACGGCAGAGGGAAGGAGAGACGTGAATCCAAAAGTAGCAATCATCGGTGCGGGGCCTGCGGGCCTGCTCGCCGCGTACGCGGTCGAGTCGCAGGGCTGCGCCGCCACGATCTATGCGCCCGAGGTACGCGAGAGGTTTCTTGGTGCGCAGGTGCTACACCGGGCGATCCCTGGCCTGACCGGCGTGTTCGCAGACGCGATGGTGCAGATCACGAAGTGGGGTGAGGAGTCGGTCTACCGGGACAAGGTGTACGGGTCGGTCAATCTGGACGGGCCGACAAGCTGGGATGAGTATCAGGGCGCACTAGCGGTCTGGAACATGACACATACCAATCGCAAGCTGCTTGATCTGTTCAGAGACAAGATCGTCATCCGGCACGTCCAGCCCGTGCACATACCAATGATCCTGCGTACGTACAGCGCCATCATCAACACCGCACCTGCCAAGGTGTTCTGTGAGTATCCGGGGCTACACGTATTCCCGGACGTCGGCGTGACCATCATCGGCGAGGCACATGACGTGATCGCGCACAACCAGATCATCTACAACGGCACCGAGTACGATAACTGGTACAGGTCGAGCAACCTGTTCGGGCATGGCAGCACCGAGTACCCGGCTGACCTGGAGGTACTCGGAGGGTCGCACGTACGCAAGCCTCTCTGGACGGACTGCGACTGTCACCTGAGCCCGCGCTACTTCCGGGCAGGCAGGTACGGGTGCTGGCAGAAGGGCGTTCTGGCACACGACGGATACGACACGGGGATTCAGGTGGCCCATGCTCTGTACGCAATGCAGTAGGCCAATCACACCGGTCGTCGCCTGCGACATCGACGGCACGCTAGGCGACTACCACGGGCACTTCATCAACTTCGCCCAGCAGTACCTACAGCGCAAGCTGCCATCGGCCGAAGGCTACCAGAGCAACCGGCGCTTTGCCGAGTACCTTGGCATTAGCCTGCCCGAGTACCGCACGATCAAGCTGGCCTACAGGCAGGGCGGCATGAAACGTTCCATGCCCCTGTTCCCGGGTTCCCTGTCCCTGCTGCGCGCAATCCAGGAATCGGGCTGCGAACTCTGGCTGACGACGACGCGGCCGTACCTGCGGCTCGATGGGATCGACCCCGACACGCGCTTCTGGCTAGAGAGGCACAACATCCATTACAGCGGCCTGTTGTACGACGAGGACAAGTACGAGCGCCTGGTCAGGACGATCGACCGCGAGCGTGTTGTGCTGGTGATCGATGATCTGACGGAGCAGGCTGCCTCGGCCACCATACAGTACGGTCGCGAACGGATTGCGCTATATGCCAATGCACACAACTCCTGGGTCAGTCCGTCCCTTCGCTACACGCATCGGCAGCTAGAGCGGTTGGTCGAGGAACGTGTCGCCAAATGGCGGCAGGCGCATGTGAGCGGGACACTTGACACATCGCCGGACCTAGTGTAAGCTGACAGGGGAAGGAGCGACCGCTTGCACTGGACAGAAACGGAGTGCTTGGAATCTACTTGGCCATCGCGCACGCGCGGAGGTCATGCACGTCGCAGCAGGGTCATGGCTCATCGCAAGGCATGGGAAGATGAACATGGCCCGATCCCTCCTGGCATGAACGTCTGTCATCATTGCGACAATCCTCCATGTATCAACCCTGACCACCTGTTCCTCGGAACCCAGAAGGACAACGCTGTCGATATGAGTCGCAAGGGTCGCCACGGTCAAGCCGTCATGACGGAGCGCGAGCTAGAACTGGCTCTGTTCCTGATCGAGTGCGAGGTCGCTACGCAGGCGCAGATGGCCGATCGTCTCGGTGTCGCGCAGTCAACACTGAGCAGGGCTAGACGACGATTGACGTGGAGTTGGCGATAATGCACTGGTGCTCGTTACATCACCATTCGACATTCTCGCCGCTGGACGGCTTCGGGCTTCCGGCCGATCACGTCGCCGTCGCGGCAGAGATTGGCATGAAGTACATCGCCCATACCGAGCACGGCAACGTGTCGTCTCACGTACGTCTGGAGCAAGCGTGCGACACCACCAATGGTGCGGTCAAGCCGATCTATGGTTGCGAGATGTACGTGCGGGGCGAGGAGGAGGTCGAGCGCAGCCAGATCAAGAATCACATTACTGTGCTGGCAATGAATCAGCACGGCTACCAGAAGCTGCTGCGCCTTGTCACACAGAGTTGGGGCGACAACTTCTACCACTATCCGACAGTCAGCAAGAGGATGGTGGCGACTGCCGCTTCAACGGGGGATTTGGCCGTACTATCGGGGTGTACCGGCGGGGAGCTATCGTCTCATATCGTCGGCGGCAAGGGCGTGGTTGAGGAGGACATCAACTGGCCGAACGCCCTGCGCGTAGCTGAGTGGTGGAAGGACAACCTGCCGGACGGCCGGTACTTTCTCGAAGTCCAGCAGTTCCCTGAGCTAGAATCAACCAAGACGATCAACCCGCAGCTAGCGCGTATGGCTGCGAAGCTGCAACTGCCGCTCATCGCAACGGGTGACTGTCACTACCCGCGCCCGGAGGACAGCTACATGCAGCAGATTCTCCATAACGTGCGCGGAGGCTTCCGTGAGACGCTGGAACAGCAAGACCAACGGTGGGGGTATGATGTCCCTCTCTGCCCTCCTGGCAGCGATCGCGATCTTCTGCGTCGGCTCGCTCGTAGTGGGCTTACTCGTGGGCAAGCACTTCGCTCGATCCTCACGGCGGAGGCGCTTGGTGAAGAATGTGCTGGAGTGCGCTTACCCGTACTGCCAGTGCTCCGTTATCCGCTTCCCGACGGATACGAAGACGCTACCAGCCTTCTACATGCTCAGGTGCGAGAGGGCTGGCTTTATCGTGGCTGTCACCTACTATCCGGGCGGGACCGTGCTGATTACCGGACCCGTCTCGCCAGAGAACTAAAGATCATCGAGGAGAAAGGATACCAAGATTACTTTCTTGTTGTTGGGGATGTTGTTCGCTATTGCAAGGAGCAGCAAATCCCTGTGGGGCCAGCCCGTGGCTCGGCTGCTGCATCGATTGTCTGCTGGCTCCTCAGAATCATCGAAGTCAATCCCATGCTCTACCCCTATCTCGTGTTCGAGCGATTCATCGATATCAGCCGTGCTGACATGCCCGACGTCGATCTGGACTTTGACAGCAGGCAACGATACAAGGTCTTCGATTACCTATTGGAGAAGTACGGAGTCGGGCGAGTTGCAAACATGGGCTCCTTCACTCAGTACAAGCCGAAGCTCGCCCTGGATGACGTCGCCCGAGTCTTCCGAGTCCCCGGATGGGAGATAGACAAGGTCAAGGACGTTCTGGTCGAGCGGTCGTCGGGTGACCTGCGGGCAAGCGCGGGCATCGAGGACACCATCGCGCAGTACAAGGTCGCGCGAGACGTCTTCAAGCAGTATCCCAACATGCGGCACGCGATGGCCCTAGAGGGGCAGTACAAGGGCATCGGCGTACATGCCAGCGGCATCGCCGTAGCATCTGTGGATATCGAGACGTGCTGCGCGATCTACCGGCGCAAGATCGAGTCGGTTGGTGAGATGCGCGACGTCATCTCCCTCGACAAGTGGGACGCCGAGCGGCAAGGTGTAACCAAGCTTGATATCCTCGGCCTCAATACCATGAGCATGATCGCGGACGCACTGCGGATGCTCGATATGAAGCTGGAGGATCTGTACGATCTGCCGCTTGACGATGAGGATACCATCGACCTGTTCAGGCACAACGA
>Ga0105248_10000447_pt1 | contig 46915 bp, 83 predicted proteins | sample KBSS34metaG_FD_81524 | JGI IMG/M metagenome (GOLD analysis project Ga0105248, IMG submission 81524) | Switchgrass rhizosphere microbial communities from Kellogg Biological Station, Michigan, USA - KBS S3-4 metaG | ecosystem: Host-associated > Plants > Roots > Rhizosphere > Soil | place...
CCGAACCGCTTGACAACCTGCTCGCCCAAGACGATCACGCACCCGAGAGGGATTCGCGGGCGGCAGAGCGGAAACGTCGCAAACTCGAACTGCTGAATGAGTTGGCGGCACTCGAAGACGAGGACGATGCGTGATTCCGCCACAAGTTAAACGTGGCTAGTCCTTTATGGCCTTTGCCAAGGCCAGGGTTGAGCAAAAACCATCCTTTGGGGTGGGCTCCTTATGGAGATGCTTGACAAGAGCCGCTTCTATTCCTCTGGTCGCCAGGTGTTGCGTCTAGGCCCTGCTGCGAGTTGGAACATGCTGTGGCTCATGGCAGCTCCGGTGAACACGCTGCCCGCGAGTGCTTCAACGACTGCTGCGAGTTGGAACATGCTGTGGCTCATGGCAGATGGCGTTCCAGCCCAGGGCTTCTCCCTGGGGCATCCTCTGCTGCGAGTTGGAACATGCTGTGGCTCATGGCAGGTCAGCGGTTCCGCGGCAATCTGCTCATCGCTGATGACTGCTGCGAGTTGGAACATGCTGTGGCTCATGGCAGAAGCGGCTGAAGCAGTTGCCGGCACCAATTCGTATGGGCTCTGCTGCGAGTTGGAACATGCTGTGGCTCATGGCAGACGCACTCTTCGCAGAGCGTGCCATCGGCACAGCAGTCTGCTGCGAGTTGGAACATGCTGTGGCTCATGGCAGACTGCATCGACGGAAGCCACCAGTCTGCCAGCATCGACGATCCGCCGGTCAAGCTCCGGAAGGACGGCCTGGCGGGTCCGGGACTGGACTTTTTCAAGGAGGAACCCAAGTGCAGGAAGCAATCAAACCCTCGCTCGTGTCGCGAACGACGGCGAGAGCAGTGGACCAGAAAAACACGCTCGAACGCATGAATACTGACTTGAGCGAACACTCCAAGTCGCAAGCCGAGCAAATCGACGCTTTGGCCGGTACGGTGGTGCGGTCGTTGCAGGAGCAGGTCCGGCTGACGCAGTCCCTGCGGGCGGAGTCGGCACGGGCGGATCGGTTGCTGCGGGAGTTGCAGGCCCTGCAACGGTGGCAGGCGGGGTTGCCGCTGGATCTGTGCGAGCGGGATGCCCAGCCGCTGGGGGTGTTTGAGGAACCGGAGCAGTGTGCAGGATAAAGGAGGGTGAGGCGTGGAACCCTGGCAAGAGGCATGGCGACGGATCGCCCCGAAGCTGCCGCGAGCGGGACTGCGACGGTTGCTGAAGGCGTTGCGGGAGGATGATCCCCGGTTGATTCAGGGGGAGGTGGCAGAGGTGAGGGACGGCTGCCAGCACGGGTGTGCAATCAGCTGGGGAGCGATGCCCGATAGGGAGATGACGCCAGAAGAGTGGGCGAAGGAAGCCGACGACCAATTTCACCGGCTGGAGTCCGGGATACTTGCGGACTGGGTGGCCCTTGGTTGCGTCGGCCCCACTGTAGATACCTTCACCCGATTCTTCGACTCTGGCGACCGGCAGGCCGTCTTCGCCGCCCTCGCTGCGGAGATCGAGTTGGGGCTTGCGGGGGAGGAAGAATGACCCCCGAGACGAAGGCTGTGCGTCGGCAGCGGGTGCAGGCATCGGACATGTACCGCATTCTCTCGCTGTGCCCTCACGGATGGGGCGGGCCGATTGATGCGTACATGGACAAGCTCGGGCTCCTGCCCGACAGCGATAGCGAGTCGCAGTGGCTGGGCAGGGTGTTCGAGGGGGCGGTGGCGAAGGCGTACTCACTGAGGGAGGGGGTGAAGGTTCGGAAGGTGAGGGCACCGCATGGGATTATCGTGCATCCGACGATACCGTGGATTGGCTGCTCACCGGACAGGGAGGTAGTTGGCCTTCCCGTCTGGCTGGAGTGCAAACGCACGGGACAGCGGGACGGGTGGGGCGACGAGGGCACAGATCAGATACCAGGGTACTACCTCGTGCAGGTGCAATGGCAACTCCTGTGTGCCGAGCATCTGGGCATCGAGCGGGTTGATGTCGCGGTGGACTACTGCGGGCAGGAACTGCGGATCTACCGAATCTTCCCAAGCGAGGAGATTCAGGATCTGATGCTCATGGCAGCGGCCGAGTTCTGGGATCGCGTCCAGCGTCGCGACCCGCCTCCCATCGGAGAGGAGTGCCCGCACAAGGCCGATCTGCTGAACCTGCTCTATCCGCCCGAAGCGGGCACGATGGGCTACCTGGAAGGCGATCTGCTGGCGATGGCCAAGACTTACCGTGAGATGGGGCAGGAGGCCGGGGCGATCGAGAAGGAGCGTTCCAGCCTGCGAGATCGGTTGCTCGCGGCGATGGGAACGCTGGAGTCGGCCCGGCTGGACGATGGGACGGAGTTGGTGCGGCGGAGGATCGTTTCCCCGCCGAAGATGAGCAAGGGAAAGGACCACTGGGAACTGCGATTTAGGAGGACGAAAGATGAGTGACGAATACGACAACGACACGGGGCTGATGCCCATTTCTGCGGCGATCCACAGTACCGCGATGGGTGAGATTACGCGAGCGGAGATCGACTCGCAGATCAGCACCGCGAAACGCTATCCGCGGTCCCTGGCACGGAGCGTGAAGCAAGCCCGGGATCTGGCAACCATGAGCGAAAACATCGCGGCAGCGTGCATCTACAGCCTGCCACGAGGAGGGAAGAAACTCACCGGCCCCTCGGTGCGGATGGCGGAAATCGTCGCCAGTGCCTGGGGGAACATGCGGTTCGGGGCCCGGGTCATCGGCGACGATGGCAAGTTCCTGACCGTGCAGGGCTACGCCCACGACCTGGAGAGTAACACCGCCTTCGCGTTCGAACTGAAGCTGAAGGTGACCGACAAGAACGGCCGGCGATACAGCGACGACATGATCGCGATGACCAGCAACGCCGGTTCCAGCAAGGCCCTGCGAAACGCGGTGTTCCGCGTGGTGCCGCGAGCGATCGTCGATGAGATCATCACCCACGTTCGGGAGGTGATTCGCGGGGATGTCAAGACGCTCGGGGCGAGGCGGGTGGCAGCGATCGAGCATATCGAGGGGCGAGGCGTGGAACTGCCCCGCATCCTCAACGCCATCGGTCGGGCAGGCATCGAGGAGATCACTGGAGAGGATCTGGTGTCCCTCCGCGGCATGATGACCGCCATCAACGAGGGAGAACTGACGCTGTCCGAGGCGTTCCCCGAGCCCGGTGTGAAGCCAGGGGCGATTGGCGATGCCATCACCCGGACCGAGGAAGTGCTTCGCCAGACTCAGGAGACGGTGAAGCCAGCATCGCCGGGCAAGGTGTCGCGAGCCCAGACGAAACGCATCACGCAACTCCTCGAAGAGGCGAAGGTCGGCGAGGAAGAGTACGTTACCATCTGCACGGAACTGAACATGCCGGCGGATAGCTCACAGGCGAACTCGGAGCAGGCGGCGAAGCTGATTGCCCATCTGGAAGGGCGACTGGCGACCGCGTGAACACCGTAGCGGGGTGTACTCTGTCGTGGCGAACCTCGACTCAGGGCTAATCGTACAGCCCGGACGTGTTATTCCTTTTGCGTCATGGGTCGGGAGGGAGGTCGATCGCGGGTGCGACGCCCGTGAGCGGCAGAGGGATTTCCAAGTCAGAGTGAAAGCCTTCGCCAGGATGGTGAGGGCAGTGCGACCGGGTGCCAGCCTCCGGGGTGGGGGCTGGCACCCTTTGTGGAAACTCTGCCGAAAGTCGTTATTGCACAGACGTTTGCAGCGAAAAGACGCATCAAGAATCAACCTCCACTTTGACGATCTTCCGAGGGAATGGTAAAGTTGTGGATCGCCAAAGGTTGCTAATATGAGGAGTTGACGGCATGGCTATGATGCGAGTTCATCAGATTCAGATGGATGCGTTCAGCCGAGAGATCATCTCTGGGGTCTTTCCACGAAACAGCATTACGCTGGATTGTACGCCGGGGGGCGGCAAGACCGGGGCGGCAACCCTCTTGGCGAACCGCCTGCTGGACGCAGGAGTAATTGACTGCGTCCTTTGGGTTGTCCCACGACTCTCTCTCGCCGAACAGGTGGTCGATGCTTTCGGCAATGGCTTCGGTGCAACCAAAGGGCGTACCCTGGAGGTTGTCGATGGGCAAGACAATCTGTTCCCGGCCTCGCTTCCCAACATGCCAAAGCTCGTGGGTTGCGTCACAACCTATCAGACTATCGCCCACAAGAGAAACTGGGAACGGTTCCGGGACGCCTTGACTGGTCGCCGATGCCTCGTGATCTTCGACGAGGTCCAGTTCCTTGACGATGATCTTGGCCGGGGCTGGCACGCCAAGGCCAAAGCCGTTCGGGATGTTGCGACATTCACCCTCGTCATGAGTGGCACGCTATGGCGTACCGACAACAAGGAAATCCCCTTCGTTGAGTACGCCCTCAAGCCAGAAAAGGCCGACAATCTTCTCTACCCGTTGGCGGACATCTCTTACTCGCTCCGCGATGCTGTGACGGATCGGGCCATCCTTCCCACCCAATGGCAGAATCGCGGTGGACTTGTCGAGTACGAGTTCAATGGCGTTCCTCACACTCACGATCTGATTGAGGACGGAGACGACGAGGAATCGCGAAAAGTGCGATGCTTCCTCAGTGGCGAAAAGTCGGTTGGCAAACTACTTGACGACATGGTCACCGATTGGAGTGTCTGGCGTAAGCACTATCAAAGTCGAATGCTTGTCATCGCGGACAACATCTCGCAAGCTCAACGCTGGAAGCATCACCTTGAATTGAGACACAACCTTCACTGCGTCCTCGCCACGTCCAAGGAGGAGGCGAGCGGAAGGAAACTCCGCCACTTCCGCGAGAAGAAACATGGGCAGTGCCTTGTCACCGTGGCGATGGCCTACATAGGGTTTGATTGCCCCGACCTGACGCACTTGGCGTATCTTAGTTCAATTCGGGCCCCTTCATGGATGCTGCAATCTTTCGCTCGGGTCAGCCGCTTCGATCCCTGCGCTCCCCTGGATTACGATCATCAACTCGCTCACGCTTACGCCCCAGATGATACGCGAATGCGAACCTTCATGGATTGGCTTCGCAACGAGCAAGAAATGGGTATAGCCCGACGCCGTGAAAGTGCGGGCGGATCTGGCAAACCAAAACTGATCCTGCCTGACAAGTTTGACCCGATTGACGCCGTCCCTGGCGATCGAGCCATTGAATCACTCTACCGCCGATTGGAACCCAGCCAGGTCGCTGCTCTGGACGAGTTCACCAACCACTGTGCCGCCGCTCGCACCATTCCGCCGTCGCAACTCTACGAGATTCTCGCCAAAGCACAATTCAAGGGGCTGTAACCATGTCCGTCGATCCCGGCTATGGGGATGCCCGTGCCCCTATTGGCACCGTCGAGTGGGCCAAGCGATGGCGTCTTGAATGGCAGACTACCGTGAAAATGCTGCCAAGTGCAAGCGGATCGAACTGGCGTTTCTATGAACTTGGCCAGAAACATCGAGCGTGGACGCTCCTGACTGACAAGAACGGCGTGGCGTTCCCAGACTTCGATGCTTTCTGTGCCTGCCCACCCCCCTACGGTCTTGGCACCGATCCCACCAAGTTTCGTGCCCACATGGAAGCCGAACTGGGCAAGAAGACTGCGGACCTGGCGACGGTGGCACCAGGGAGCCAGGGGGAGAGGACGGACCTGAACGAGACTTCCCCTCACGACGAGGGGAAGTCTATCGCACACGCCAAGCAAGAACGCCTCCGTGCCATCCTCCGTGCCCCGGAGATCGTGCAGCACCTCTACCGAGAGGGGTTGGTGTCGCAGACGGTGGCAGCATCGATGGGGCCAGCTAAGCCCAGCGAGGAGAAGGCGGGAGCCGTGGTGAGGGCGAGGAAAGCCATCGAGGCTATTCCGCCACCACTCACCCCGAAGCACAAGCCTGCCTACCGTAAGCAGGTCGATGCCACCATTCGAGAGACGTTGAGCCGTCCGAAGCCTGGGCCGCTCGACGAACTCCGCAAGGCGTGGGCCAAGGCGAGCTCGGCCGATCGTGCAACCTTCCTCGCCGAAATCGGAAAGGAGCAATCGTGACCCACGAAACCTTCGTCAGTGTCTTCGCTGATGAACTTGGCCAGATTCGTTTCCACTGCCCCAATCCTCGTTGCGATTGCGTGCTGGAAATGTCCATCGCTGCCGCCATTCGCTGTCCAATCTTCACCTGTAACAAGCATTGCCCTGCCTGCGATGCCGGTCTTTACCTCCCTGATCTCCTCGTTGACTTTTGCAAGGCACTGGAGCGATTGCACACTCATCGCGGCTCCGGCCGTGTGGAATTCCGCCTCAAGGAAGCCTGCGGCATCAAACAAGACTAACTCTCTCCGTTATACGCATCCTGCCAATTCTGCATCCCTGAACCTCTTAACTCCTTACGCTCTCCAAGAGATACGGCTTGTCTTCCAACCAGCAATATCGTAGACTTCGGACAGGAATAGGCGACAGGAAGACGGCTGTTTCTCAAAGCGTAAGGAGAGAGGCGATGCGAACCACGACGATCAATTATCATGCGGGGCTTTTGCCGCGGCACGAGATTGAGCAAGTGATGAAGCACACGGGCCGATGTCGGCGGGACGTGCTGGGCATCCTTCTCGATACCTGGCTGTGGATCAAGGATCAGGGACAGGACGGGGTTGTCGAAGGCGTCGGCCTGTGGGTTCTTCCGCAGGTCGTCCGCGACAGCGATGAGAGGTTCTTCGCGATCCTGGAGCACCTCGGCTGGCTTCAGGAGGTTGACGGCAACCTCGTGGTTCCCGGCTGGCATCCCGACTTGCTGACCTTCTGGCGAAGACGGCAGCAGCTTTGTGCGGTGATGCGATCGGTCAACGAAATCTGTGCCTGACCGGGAGGGTGTGCCAATGCCACGACCAACCCTCTTTGGTCACCGGAAGTTTCGTCGACTCGCGAACATTCTCCAGGAGCCGAAGCCGCACGTCCTCGGCTACCTGGAGTTCATCTGGGCCTCGTGCTACGAATCCGGCAACCCCTACCTGGGGGACGTGGAAGACGTGGAACTGGCGGCGATGTATCCCGGCAAGCCAGGCACCCTGGCGGCAGCCCTCGCAGCGGTGCGGCTGATTGATGAGGTTCGACCGGGAGAGTATGCGGTACACGACCTGTTCGACCATGCCCCCGATTACGTCCGCAAACGGATGGAGCGAGAGGCACAACGGAAGCATCGATACACGCCAAGAGGCAAGCAGACGGGAGCCGAATGGCGGACGGAACAATCAGAGCAATCGGGAGATGTTAAGGCATCACAGTTTAACGCATCAAAACCGGAGCAACCCGCAAACGCAACCCACTCTAGCCAGGGAGAAAAGTCTACACATGACGAATCGGCAAATGCGGGACAGAGTGAAGCGCGGCGACTAATTCAGACTAATCCAGAATTAGGCTGCCCTCCCGCACCCGCTCCCGCACCCGCTCCCTTTAATACCCCCCTTTCCCCCCTTTCGGGGGAGAGAGAGAAGGAGTCAACTGCTTCGCATCCGCAGACGGCGTCCGAGCTGCCACTCCAGACGGTCCGTAACAAGCCCTGCGATAACGTCGAACTCGCTGCTGTTGCCAAACGCATCGTCAGCCACTACCAGAAAACGATCACGCCAGCCCATCCACCGGGTGGAGGCGTCGAGGCTGTTCTTCAGCTTCTTCTCGCGGGACATGATGAAAAGTTGATCCGTCATACAGTTGCCGGTTTTGCCACCTTTCTCCAGCGGCATCCTCGCGAGCGGCAGCACCGCCCTTCCGCGAAAAAGTTCTTCGCTCTGGATGGTGACTGGGCGGCGTTTTTGGACGCACAACCGGAAATTCTTTCGCCACCTGCACCAGTAAACAACATCCCTGTTCTTCCTCCGAAGTCGGCATCGCCACTTCCGAGGCTTTCGCGTGTCGGCGACGGCGTCGGTAGCAACGCATCTGGCAACGTGCAGGACGCGACTTCTGGCACATAGACGGGGAAAGTTCCGTCTTCTCAAATGGAGAGCCTCTAATGGACGCTAATGCGTTTCTCGTTCTCGCGGAAAAAGACCGTGCCGAGTCCGCCCTTTTGGGGGGGATTCTCCGCTTTCCGACGATTATTGCCGATGTCGCGATCCTCGTCAGTGCGTCTGATTTTCGGGTGGATGCTCACCAGCGGATCTATCGGGCTATCCTCGATCTCTGGGACCACAGCAAGCAGATTGATCTCGTGACCGTGGCGAACGCCCTCCGCCTCACGGGAGAGATTGAGAACATCGGTGGCTATGGTTATCTGGCAGAACTCTGGGATCTGATCGGGCACGGTGCCACAGCGGTTACGCACGCAAAACTGGTTCGCGGAAACGCGACTCTCCGTCGCCTTGCGGCCGCCGGGAAAGAGATTGCTCACGAGGCAGAGAATCCCGCATCTTCACCGGAGGATACTCTTGCCGCAGCAGAGAAGCGAATCTTTGCTCTTGGGCAAGCAGGATCGTTCGTTGACGCTCGCCCTCTTGCTGATGCCATCAACGTCACGTTCGACCAGATTGACCGTGCAGAGAGCGGACAGGCTTCCCTTGTGGGCATCTCCAGTGGATACTCATCCCTGGACACGATCACCGGCGGCTGGCTTCCCTCGGAACTAACCCTTCTCGCGGCACGCCCGAGTCAGGGCAAAACGGCATTCGCCTTGGCCCTTGCTCGCAATGCCTCTGGTAGTGGGGCCACAGTGTTTTTTGCCAGTTTGGAGCAAGCACTCTCTGAACTTGGGCAACGGGTTCTTTGTTCCGAAGCAGGAGTTGATTCGCGGTTGATCCGCCACGGGCGACTCTCCGGGGAGCATGTCCATCAACTCCTGGTTGCTGGCGATGTCTTGCGTCCGCTTTCTTTCTGGATTGATGACTCTCCCTCTCAGACCATCCTCCGCATCAGCAGCATGGCGAGGCGGATCAAATCCCACGGGCCCCTTGACATCCTCTTCATTGATTACATCGGACTCATCACCTCGGACGAGCGGAGTCTGCCTCGGCACGAACAGGTCGCCAGTATTTCCAGGCGACTCAAGGGGCTGGCAAGGGAACTCAAGATTCCCGTCGTCGCTCTTTGCCAGGTCAAGCGGGAGTCAGAGGATCGCACCGCTGGTAAACCCAAACTCAGCGACCTTCGCGAATCGTCGGCATTGGAACAGGATGCGGACAAGGTGATCTTCCTGCACAACCCTGATCCCCGATTGCCGCCTACTCAGCAAATGCGAGAAGTTCTTGTTCTGAAAAACCGCAATGGGCCTCTTGGAGAGGTGACCCTCTCCTTTGACGCATCAACGCAGCGGTTTCGCGAAACCTACATCCCGTTCACGGAGGCAGGATGACCCCTGAGCAGTTCACGGAGGCAATCATTCGCGAGCTTGGCCGACTGGGCTTGCTCGCCGATGGCTGGGGGCAGGAGCGGTTTATCGTTGCCCAGAGCGGCGATCACTCTGTTCCTGCCGTTCGCCTGACGCAGTCCTGGTTTCACGCGGACTACGATGCGGCAATGCTCCTGCCGATTCTCCGGAGGATGGGGCCTGCCCCTCAAGGACCTGGTGAACGCCATGTTCACGGCACCGTCCTTGGTTTCTGGTCCGCCGTCGCCCCTGCTGAACTCTGGCCCGACAACGGGCAGGAACGCCTGCGAAAACTCACGGAGCAGTCCTCATGCAAATCGACGTGACCCAGGACGACCTTGACCAGGGTATCCCCTGTTCCTCGAATCGCTGTGCTGTCGCTCGTGCCGTCGCCAGAGCGTGCAAAACCGCTGTGGTGGTCGGCACCGACTGGGTTTTCTTCTGAGAGGCCAGTCAGCGGGTCGCGATGCCGCCGCTGGCCATCGCGAAGATCAAGGACATTGACTGCCGTATGCCCGTCGCCCCCTTCTCTTTCGACCTGGAGATTCCTGATGCCGTCGTTCAAACTTCCGCCTGATGATGTCGCCGATGTCCTGCAGGCCGTCCTGAAAAAGCACCACACCGACTTGCTGGAGGTGGACGTGCGGATTCAGGTTCTGGCGAGTCATGCCAAGCTGAACAAGGCGGGCTTCCCCACGGGCGAGGCCCTGCTGCATCGCGGATACCCCGCCCTCGCCGTGGTGAGTCTCTTCTCGCTCAAGGATCGCGTCGGTGGCAGTGCAGACGCCCGCATCGTCATCAACGGCGACGCGTGGGCAGAGCATTCGCCGGAGAAGAAAGAGAGTCTCCTTCACCATGAGTGTCTTCACCTCGAACTCATCCGCGATGACGAGGGCAACGTGGAACTGGACGATGCGTGCCGTCCCAAGTTGAAGCTCAGACCGCACGACTTCGAGGCCGGCATCTTCTGGGAAGCGGTCAAGAACTACGGGGATGACTCCTGCGAGGCAGAGAGTTGGAAGCCAGCCAACCGAAAAATGACTCAGATGCTCCTGCCCTTTGACCAGCGAGGCTGACCATGTCCCCCCTGAAAGAGTCCCTCTGTCTCGCCGCCGTCCTCATCGGCCTCGCCTCCTTGCCCCCTGCGACGAGGGCAACGGGAGGGATCGTTGGGGCTGGAAGACGAGGTTGCACTACCGCCGGGGCGAGGTAGAGCGAATCACGGCGATGGACGGCGATATGTTCGGGGTTTCCGTGTTGTTTCGGAGGTGAGTGTGATGGCCAAGCCCCGCAAGCCAAGCGTGCAGGACCTCGCCGGGCGGGAAGTGACGTTGTCGGCGGCTATCGCGGGGGACGTGCAGGAGCGGGAAGAGGCGATGGCAGAGGCGGATCGTGAATCTGGCAGCGTGTTCTACAACGACACCGACCCCTACGCCAGTCGCTGGCTGCGGAACCTGATGCGGCATGGCTTGATCTCGGAGGGCATTGTCGATGAGCGAAGCATCACCGAAATCAGAGCAGAAGAGCTTGTGGGATACACCCGATGTCACTTCTTCGCCGGCATTGCAGGATGGGAGTACGCCCTTGCCCTCGCCGGCTGGCCGCAAGGTCAAGAAGTCTGGACGGGCTCATGCCCCTGCCAGCCCTTCAGTGCAGCCGGCAAGCGGCAAGGCGAAGCGGACGAAAGGCATCTCTGGCCCGCTTTTTACGCCCTCATCTCCGAGCGGCGACCTGCAACGATTTTTGGAGAGCAGGTTGCGTCAACTGATGGACGTGACTGGCTCGCTGGAGTTCGGTCTGACCTGGAAGGTATTGGATATGCCTTCGGAGCCGTCGATTTGCCAGCTGCGAGCGTCGGGGCACCGCACATCCGACAGCGGTTCTTCTGGGTTGCCGCACGGCTGGGCTCGCCCAGCCGTGCGGGACGGGAAGGGAGCGAACACTCTCTCACGGGACGATCGGCACGGGAGGCCCGACGATCAGTTGGCGAATCAGGTGGTGCATTTCGCGGGCTGGCCAACCGCGAAGACGACGGATGCCGACAAGGGGATTCGCTCGGAAGAGGGAGCGGCAGCGGAGTTCGAGCGGAAGGGGTTGGGAGCGGATCTGCCGACCGTGGCGATGCTGGCGGGCTGGCCGACGCCGATGGCCGGGAACACGGGGACGGAGGAATACAACGCAGCGGGGAACAACGACAGCAGCCGCAAGACGGTGGAACTGGCGGGCTGGGCAACACCACGAGCGACGGACCAAACGAGCAACAAGGAGAGCGAGGAATCGCGATCAGCCCGGGGATCGTCCGCGAGCGTGAATCTGCCTCAGATGGTGACGCTGACCGGCTGGAGCAGTCCGCGAGTGCCGAACGGCGGGAGGACGACGGGGACGCTGCGGGGCGACAACGGGAAACCCCGGTCCAATTTGGAGACGGAAATCCTTGGAGCGATTTCTACCTCATCCCCTGCCGGGACGGCAAACTCCGTCGCGTTGGATGCGGCGTTCAGCCGCTGGCTCATGGGATTCCCGCAAAGCGGTCTGATCCACGGTTGGGATACGTCCTCGCCCGGCTGGAGAGCCTGGGTCATAGTGCAAAGGATTCTCGACGAATTATCAAGACAGCCCGTGGAAACCGCGTCGGGAGACTCCGCGGTTACGGAAACGCAATCGTGAGTCATGTCGCAGCCCTCTTCATCCGTGCGTTCCTGGAGTCCCAATGTCCTCCCACACCCTGACCACGCTCGCCCTCGTCTTCAGCCTGATAGGCTCCTGCAAAGGATAAAGGATACCACACATGCGTAAAGTCTGCTACATCGCCGGACCCATCCTTCACGGTGACCTTCGCCGAAACATCCATCGCGGCTGCGAGGCTGGCGTCGCCCTCATGCGTGCCGGGCTGTCCGTAATTGTGCCTCACTTAAGCTGTTTCATGGGCCAACTCTACCACGGCGACGGCTGCATTCCGCAGTACACCGTGTCCGACTTCACTGCCGACGACTGGTATGCGATGGATTTGGGGCTGGTCGCTGTCTCTCACGCCCTCCTGCGTCTGCCCGGCATCAGCACTGGTGCCGACCTCGAAGCCGCGAAGGCAAGGGAGTGCGATATCCCCGTCTTCGTCCGCGTCGAAGACGTGATCGAGTGGGCCCGCTGGAGTGCGAAGGAGGTGACCCCATGAAATGCACCGAATGCGGCTGCGAATTCGCCGAAGCCCACGACGAAGACGACGTGTGCGAGGACTGCCAGCGTGAGGAAGCATTCCCCGGCTGGGAGGACCACTGGGACGAACCGGAAGCGATGGGACCTGTCACGATTGGATGAGGAGGAAGGGCGATGACGAGCAGGGACTTCTGTTATTGGCTCCAGGGCTATTTCGAGATTCAGGAAGCTGGCCATCCGCCAAACGCCAAGGTGGACATCGGCATCACCAGCGAGCGGGTTGCGGTCATCAAGAAACACCTCGCCCTGGTCTTCGCCCATGATATTGACCCATCGGCGGGTCCGCCCGAGCATCAGGCGAAACTGGACCACATTCACCACAACGCCAGCGACGGCGGCCTCATCCGTTGCTGAAAGGAAACTGCAATGAGTTTCAGCCCCAGCACCATCGTCCAGCCCGTCTACCGGGCAATCAACGACGCCATACGCGACCTGACACGCGAGCAAGCCATCGTCGTGCTGGAAGAGGTTGTCGCCCACGCCAGCGGTCAGATTGAAGCGATTGAAGAAGAGATGGAGGACGACGAATGACCCGCGACGAACTCCGCACCTGGTGGCAATCCGCCACGCCCGCCGAGAAGGCCGACCGCATCGCCACGAGCGTGATGGGGTGGCACAAGAGCGACCTTCCCGGCAATCCCTGCTGGTGGGTCAGCGAAACCGAATCGACTGACCATCAGTGGTACGACACCGACGATTACTATCACCCGGTATCCGCCTGGAGCCCCAGCGAGAACATCGCCGACGCCTGGGACGTTCGCGACCTGATGCGGACGAAGGATCATGCAATCCAGAGCGATTTCGTCGATGAGGTGATTCGGGCCATCCAGCGGCGGGACAGCAACCTTGACAGCCCTTTCGTCCTCCTGAACTTGACCCCAGACGACATCTGCCTCGCCGCCCTGATCGCGGTGACACCGGAGGGCTAATTGTGCCCATTCACACTCTGGAAATCCCTGGTTGGCACCCTCAGCGGCTTAACGTCCTCATGACGTGCCACTGGCGAAAACGCGGACGCCTGCGAGTCGCCGACGACGCAATGGTCAAAGTTGCCGCCCTCAACGCTGGCATTCCCAAAGCCACGGTCAAACGCCGGGTGAAGATCACGATTGTGCTTGGCAAAGGCCAGCGTGCCGGCGACAGGGACGCCTATTTCAAAAGCACTCTTGATAGTCTCAAGAACGCCGGTATGATCGTCGATGATTCACGGCAGTGGATCGACCTTGAACCCATCGCCTTCGAGCGTGCCGCCGAAATGGCCACGCGGATCGAACTGGAGGACCTGGAGTGAGTGACAAGGAAATTGTGGGTAGCTGGTTTTTCGGAAGCATCCTTGGGGCACTCATCTTGCTCCCCGCACTGTGCTATCTGGTGCAGGTGATTTCCGATAGATTCTGCAAGCATCAGTGGATCAAAGATGGCGAGCGAACCACCTTCCAGTGTCGCGAATCTGGGGCAATTCTGTCGCAAGAGATCCGCCAGCCCGTCCGTTGTGAAAAGTGTGGCAGGTTGACCTGGTTCAAAATCGGCTAAGGAGTAATCATGCCTCTCCCCTGGCTCGACGCCCTCACCGACCCCAGCAGCAGCAAAATCCCGCTGCCCACGCACCCCTGGCGTTTTGCCGACGGGTCGCTCTTCGCCACCAACGGCAAACTGTTCCTCCACCTGGTAGGTTTGCCTGGCGATTACCCCGAGATCGACGCCGCCAGCCGCATGATCGCCGACCGCGTACTTGCCACGTCTCGCACCCGAGACGGCTCGATCGACCTCGCCCGCCTGCGAGCCTGGGCCAGCCCGCTGCCCGCGTGTGGCACCTGCTTTCAGTCGCGAGTTATTCCCTGCGAGGAATGCGACGGCGAAGGCTCCAGCGTGTGCCCCACCTGCGAGAGGGAGGAGGACTGCCGCGACTGCGATGGCACAGGCTGCTACTCCTGCCCCAGGTGCAGACCTGGAAAGCCCGTCCGCGACCTCTGGGTGACCGAAGCCGGCCTCGCCGCTGGCGTCCCCATCAACCGCAACCTGCTCGCCCAGCTGCCGCACGTCCTCACCGGCAGGGCCGTGGTGTGGAAGTCGGTATGCGTCAACCCCGATGGTTCGCCCTATTACGACGTGCTCCTGCTGACTGGAGCCTGCTCGATCGAGGGCCACGCCTGCACCTGGACCTTCGGGCTGTGCGGATTGCAGCCCGGCACGGCGAAAATCACGACGACGCTGGAAGTGGACGCTTGACCAGAAAACGGAGGTTGACGATGCGCCGAGTTGCCGATAAAGTGAGCGAGCCGGAGCAGTGCGTCAACACCACTCCGGCCCTGACCAAACCAGTCCTTCTTGCGAAAGGATCTGTCATGGCTGATGAACAGCCTACGGGCGATTCCGCATCGCGTCAAGCCTCCATCCCCATCGACACCGGATCAATCGAGTCTTACCGCCTCTTCTTGAAGGCGAAAAGCCTCCCCTCGTATCGCTTCCGCGGTCATACCGTGGAGATCCCGGACGAATACCTTTCGCTGCTGAAGACGGGAATTGCCCCCGTCCGCCGGACGGGGGCAGACTACGTTCCGAGTCCCTTTCTCTTCGACTATCAGAGAGACATTGCCCGCCTGGCAATCCGCAAGAAGAAGTTCGCCACGTTCATTCGCCCGGGCATGGGCAAAAGTCTCATCGAAGCTGAGTTCGTGCGGTACGTTGCCGACTACCTGCCGAAAGACAAATGCGTCCTCATGTTCGCTCCGCTCATGGTCGTCAAGCAGATGATCCGGGAGATGGCTCGCTTCTACGGCGACACCCTTCCGCTTGAGCAGATCCCTGCCGCACGCTTGCAGCAGTGGCTTGACGATGGCCCCGGACGCATCGGCATCACCAACTACGAATCCCTCCGGGAAGGGCTGACGCCTGGCAGGTTGGGGGCGATTGCAGCAGACGAGAGCAGCATCCTCAAGTCGATGCAAGGTACGTACGGACAACGACTTGTGGAATTAGGACGTGGCATTGACTGGAAACTCTGCCTCACAGGAACGCCGGCCCCAAATTCCCGCATTGAGTACGCCACTCACGCCGTCTTCCTGGACCAGTTCCCGACCGTCAATGCCTTCCTCGCCAAGTATTTCGTCAACCGGGGGCAGACAGACAATCGCTGGGAGATGAAGCCCCACGCCCTGCGACCGTTCTACCGCTCGATTTCCCACTGGTGCATCTTCCTTCAGAATCCAGCAACCTACGGGTGGAAGGATCGCACCGACCCTCTCCCGCCCATCCACGTTCACATTCACGACGTGGAAATGACCACCGAGCAGAAGGCAGCGGTTACCGGCATCAGCGGTGACATGTTCGGCTCCCCGGGCGGCATCACCAGCCGATCCAAACTGGCTCAACTCGCCAAGGGTCGCGTCAATGGCGTTGCCATCCCGACCAACAAGCCCGCATTCGTCCGCGACCTGATTGAATCGTGGCAGGATTATGAAAGCACCCTCGTTTGGTGCAGATTCAACCACGAGCAAGACACCCTGGAAAAGATGATCCAGCGATCCGGCAGTCTTCAGGGCTCCACCAATGATGAGGACCGCGAGCAGATCGTCTATGATTTCCAGCGAGGCGTCCTTCGCACCCTCCTCAGCAAGTCTGACCTCATCGGACAGGGGCTGAATCTGCAAATCGCCACTCGCCAGATATTCAATGGTTTGTGGGACAGTGCCGAGGACTGGTTGCAGTGCCTTGCCCGGTCCAACCGCATCGGCAGCACGCTCCCCTTGAACGTGCATATTCCCATCACTCCCGTGGAGCGGGCGATGGTGGACAATACGTTTGACAAGGTGCAACGAATCGACCAGGACACCGCAGAGCAAGAGTCTCTGTTCAAGGAGGTGCAGTGCAATGAGTTCTGACATTCTCGGAGGGGAAGAGTATCGCGTTGAACTGGCCGACTGCATTGAACACATGCACGCGATGCCGTCCGCGTCCGTCGATATGTGCGTTCACAGCCCGCCTTTCCCCGCAGTATTCGCATACTCAGACTCGCACGCCGACCTGGGCAACTCAGAGGATCTGAATTACGAAGCCCCGCTTCACTTCAGCTTTTACCTGAAGGCCCTTCGGCGTGTGCTAAAACCGGGCCGTGTGCTGATCGTCCACTGCACTCAGATTGCTCTCCTGAAGCGATCCGGACGTGAAGGGATGTTCGACTTCCGGGGGATGATTATCCGCCTGGCACAGCGAGCGGGCTTCATCTACAAGTACGACTGGCTGGTGAGACGGAACCCGCAAACGCAGGCTCTCCGCACGCACGCCCATGAACTGCAGTTTGCCGGATTGGAACGCGACCGGGCGAACTCGCGGGGCTGCATGGGGGATTACCTCATCAAATTCCAGGCTCCCGGCGAGAATGACGTTCCCATCGATACTGCTGGCGAGGTGTCTCGCGACGAATGGATTCAGTGGGCAGAGGCATGCTGGAAGGACATTCGCGAGACGGATACGCTCAACGTCAAGGAGGGTCGCGAAGAGAGCGATGTCAAGCACATCTGCCCAATGGCGTTGGGCATCTACGAGCGGTGCATTCGCCTCTTCAGCAACCATGGCGAGATCATCCTTGACCCGTTTGCTGGTATCGGTTCGTGCGGGTTCGTGGCTCTTGGTGGCACATCGCCCGTGACGGGACGAACCCTTCAGAACACCCGGCGATTCTACGGGATCGAGATGAAGGGGTCGTACCACGCTACTGCGGTCAGGAATTGCGAGAAGGCCCTCCGCCAGCGGGTGGACCGCCAGAAAACCCTCTTCGACACCCTTGCGGAGACGCATCCATGACCCCAGACATCCTCGAACCCGGCACCCTCTACCCGCTCAAGTGGTATACGCCCACGCCTGCCTCTGACCCCATTCCCTGCGTCTGGGGCGGCTGGTTCGCGTTCAGTGCCTCAACTGGTCTGCAATGGTACGAAGTCACGGCATACGGCTGCTAACCCACACACAGGAGTTTGACGATGGAAACCAAAGCAACCCCCGGTCCCCATTCGTGCTATGCTGCTGCCGAGCCCGATGAGCCCCTCTTCATCCTCCTGGGCCGCGACAAGCACGCCCCCACGCTTGTCTGGCTCTGGGCGGTCCTGCGAGAACTCGACGGCGAGAAACCCGAGACGGTCAAGGATGCCCGGGACTGCGTTACCGCGATGATTGAATGGGCGGCAGCCCACGGCCGAAAGACGGTCGGATTGGGCCAGTCTGCACTTGCCGCAGTCCTGGAATTGATTCGCATGGCGAATCATGCGGTGCAGGAGGCAAGAAACGAGCAAACAGGGGTGAATGCCATACGCATGTTTCTCGCTCAGACAACGTTTGAGGAACCAAAGGATTGACCCATGTGCTACCGCATCACCGCCGTCTGCACGGACCACTACGACCGCCCTGTCGTGATTCAGTTTCGCGACCTTCTCCGCGTTCGGCTGTGGGTCGCGGAGTTCACCGCTGTGCCGCATCGGAAGTGCACCGTGCATGCCCGTGATCGCGTTCGCTGCCACCGTTGGCATACCCCGCTGAAGTGGAGGCTCGTTTGGACCGTCCGCAGCAGCGAACCGGTCCCTGGACTTGGAGGGAGGATAACCGCGTGACTCAACAACCCGACATCCGGCAAATCGTCCTGGAGCGGATGAAGCTCTACCTTCGTCGCGAGGTGGATCTGGAGAGCATCGCTGGCGTTCGCGACAGCGCCAAGTTCTACGCCCACCTGGACGAGTACACCCGCCGTCTGGTCCTGGAGATGCGAGCCTATGTCCTCGCAGGTGAGAAGGTCACCGAGGAAACCTCCACCACCCTGACGTGGCCGGCGGATTGGTGGCAAGCCTTCCGGGCCCGCTGGTTTCCTCGCTGGTGGCTGCGTCGCTGGCCCGTGAGGCACGAGGTACGGGTTGTGACCACGAAGACGACGATTGTGCGAACCTGCCCGCATCTGAGCATCCCAGCGAGGCCGCACAGCGGTGCCCAGGTTCATCTGACGTGGCTGGTCCCCGGGCAAATGGAGGGGAAGCCTTCATGAACATCCACCCCCGCCACGAACTCATTGTCACGGCCGAACTCGAACTGCGAACCTTCGTCAGCGAGTGGGCCAAGAAGCACGGCTTGACTCTGGCCGAAGAGTTACACCTGATCGCCGAGTTGCTCCACCGGCAGCTTGGCGACGCCGTCCGCAGCGAGCGAAGGAGCGATGAGGAGAAAGCAACGTGACCAGCCATCCCACCACCATTGCCGAACTCGTTCCCGGCATGCCGTTTCGGACCAGTGACGGCCGGCTTTTTTGCCGTGGCAACTACGGCCCCGATGGTCAGGGCGACGACATCCGTTGTCGGGTTCTTGGCAGCGATGGCGAGGAGTTGCTTTCTCTGCACCAGCAAGTCACCCCCATCGACCTCTCCGCCCTCCTGCGGGACCATGACGCCGTCCTGCGGATGATCCACGACCTGCGGGAAGAACACGCCCCCTGGCTGGAGGAAGGAGCCGCCCGCGAGCGGCAGGAGATCATTGATCTTGTTGGATGGATGCCGCTGACTAATAACGCCCGGATTATCGAACTCATCCGGACAATTGAAGCCCGCGGCCCCCTCCTCCCGCCCCTGCATCCCGACGTGATGCGAGCCAACCTCGCCGCGAAGGATGCGGAGATTGCCCGGATGCAGACGGTCCTGCTCAAGATCGGCGATTTCGCCGCGGCCCGCCTTGTTGGGGATCACCATCGTCGCACTCGCGATGATGACCTGCAAGCCATCCTCCGATTGGTCAGCGAGGCGATCACCCTCCCCAACGACGACGACACCGGCGAAGACTCTGATTACTAATCGCCCTCCCCCGGAATTGAGAGGAGTTTTGTCGATGAAGAATTTCGTTATCATTACTGCCGCCGCTTTTAGCCTCTTTTGTTTCGGCATGGGGACTTGGAAGGCATTTCAGCCCACCGTCGCCCCCGAGCCCGAACGCCTCCCCACCCCCAGCGAATGCCCCCTGGAAGCCGGCGTTGGCACCCCCGTCATCTCGGGCAACTGGAAGGTCAAACTCACCCGTGCCGTCCTCACCCCGGACCGCATCGTCGCCCTCATGTTCCAGATCCGCAACATCACCACCAACCGCATCCTCGACAACGCAAACCTGCACTTCATCCGCATCGAAGACCAGTTCGGCAACCAGCACAACCACGCGGATTTTCACCTTCGCTACTCGCTCCACCCGGGCGAAATGCGGACCGAGATCATCCACTTTGGCCCAACGCTTCGCCGCGATGACCTGAGCTTCACCGTCACCATCGGCCGCGAGTATTTCGGGCAGGAGATCGTCTTCACCGTCGCCGCGGACAAGATCACGCGAGGGGAGAAGTGATGACAGAGTCTGAGTGGCTGGCAAGCGAAGATCCTCACAGAATGCTGGACTATCTCTGTGCGGTCACCGGATCGACCTACGGTGGGCCAACGGAGTACGATCGCAAGCCAAGTGACCGGAAGTTGCGACTCTTTGCCGTCGCCTGCTGCCGGCAAGTTTGGTCTCTGTTGGCGGACGATGTGCTATGCCCCAATTGCGATGGACGCGGATTGCTGCCATCGACGGACGGTGATTTCCACTACTGCCTGGACTGTCACAGCACCGGCCGTATCAACTGCAGTCGCAAAGCTGTCGAAGTGGCAGAGCGGTTTGCTGATGGGAAAGTCACAAAGGACTCTTTGTGCGATGCCAGGTGGAAGGCGGCATCTGTGTGGGAAAATGTCGATGGCCAGGCAGAACTTGACGCTGAAACGGCAATGATGATGGCAGATGAATGCTGCCATGCGGACGCAGAAGAAGCGGCAGACTTCATGGTCCGCGAGAAGGTGCTTCCGTCCAGGGAAATCGTTGCCGACCTCCTCCGCGAAATCGTCGGCAACCCCTTCGCCCCACAAGACGCCCTGGCGTTCCAGTGGCAGCAGTACCAGACAGCCCGAGCGATGGCAGAGGAAGCCTACGCCAACCGCGATTGGGGCTTGCTCCCCATCCTCGCCGACAACCTCGCCGATGCAGGCTGCGAGAACGCTGCCCTGCTCGCCCACCTGCGAAGCGACGCCAACCACGTCCGCGGCTGCTTCGCACTCGACTGCGTTCTAGGAAAGGAGTGACAATGGGCTGTAACATCAATCATGTGACGGTGCTGTGCGGGCCGCTAACCATCAAGGTCAAGCGTGCCCGGAAGTTCCTTTGCAAGCACAAGGGTCGCTTGCCGGGGTGCAACGTCTTCGATCTTTCCCGCATCACGGATGCCCTTGCCGTTGGGGACGACGATGACCCGATCGATCTTGCCTATCAGTTCTGGTGGTCCGGCGAATTCTCTGGCACCGCTTACAACGACATCCTCGGCGACCTCCTTCGACGCACGAAGGGCAGTGCCGACCTCGTGTTCCACTGGGAAGGCGGCGACCTGACCGGACTTCGCGTCACCGACGGCAAGGTCACGACGCACACGGTTATCGTCTCGCTGGGGGAGGAGTGCCAGCCATGAAGCCAACCGCCGAAGACCTGTCCCGCGACCCCGTTGCCGATCTTGCCACCTGCGAGGCTGCACAGCCCCCGCCGTGGCGGTGCGAGGAGTCCATTGTCCCTGGGGCCACGCATCGCTTTTACACCGTCACGCACGGCCCTGACGATGACAAACGTGAGCAATTCGATGTGTTCGAGTCGGGACGGCACGAGGACTGCATTTTCATCGCAATGGCCCGCGTTGCCCTGCCAGTATGGATTCGCAGGGCGGCCGCTGCGGAGGCCGAAGTCGCCCGCCTCTGCACCGCCCTGCAACATATCGCCGAACTATCCGCCGTTGCCGACGATGGCCACTACGCCTCCGACGCTGCCGTGACGAATCTGGGCAACATCGCCCGCGAAGCCCTGAAGGAGTAGTAACCATGTGCTTCGATCAAGACGCCGACTGGATCGCCCGCGTCTACGAAGAGACGATCACCACAGCCGAAAAGCCCACTCGTTGCGACGAGTGCGGGCAGAAGATTCCCACGGGCGGCTGGCTCCTGCACGTCTGGATGCAGCAGTACGAAGACTGCCTGCACACCTTTGATGATGATTCCGCACCCCTTGTCGAAGGCGTGGAAGAGTGCCCGCCCGACTGCAAGCACAACTTCGGCGAAACCTATGACTACGACCGCTGCGAGTCCTGCGACAAGATCCTGCGGGCAATCGAGGACCTGGAGTTGAAGCGGGGCTGCCATCGCAACGAAGCTCGCCCCCTGCTCACGCAGATGCGAGACGCCGTCTTCGAGGAACCAGAGTACGCAGACCACGCCATCGCCCTGTTCCCCGAGGTCGCAGACTATGTGCGGAAGTTTCTACCGGAGAAGGAGGAATAGCTGTGCCCGCAACCAGCAAGACCATCGTTCGTGCGTACACCGCGAATCACTACCACAAGGACATTCTGGTAATCGACGAAGACCAGGTGCAAATGAGTGACGTGCGGGTTCGGGACACCCTCGACGGGATAGCCATCTTCCCCGAGGACTTCCCGGAAATGACCCGGTTTGTTGTGCTTGTTCAACCCTACCGGAGGTAGCAAATGACCATCCTCGAAGCCCTGACCGCCTGCAAGGCCGGTACCAAGGTGCGGCCGGTGTGCTGGGCCAACCTCAACCCGTACCACTGGGTTGAAGCCCGCCCCCGCACTGGCTGCCCCGGACAATACACCATCTTCGTGGAAGTCGGAACGATGGAGGAAATGCCCCACGCCCTTCGCTTGCAGCACGAATCGGAGTTCCTTGGCGAATGGGAGGTGATGCCGTGATCGGCTTCGATGCTACCACCTTCATGGCACTCCATGAACTCCTTGACGCTGCTGACATCCGCATGGGGCCAGTTCTGGAGGATCGCGTCAAGGCTCTCATCGCCGAACGCGACCGGGCTGTCGCCCAGCTTGCCGAGCGATCCAAGCAAACGGACTACGCCCGCATCCTCGCCCTTCTTGACGAGGATAGAAACGACATCCCCCACATGCTTGCCGACGCTGCCGCCGACTCCCCCGACGAGACGATCCGCAAGAAAGCCCCGGGCTGGATGTGGCTGGCGAGCGGCCGTAAGTGGCCCACAGAGCGAGCAAAGGGCTGGTACTGGTACGAGGGAGACGATGGCACTCCCCGGCATCAAAGAGAAGACAGCGATCGGTTACCGGCACGATTGCGAGACATTCTTTCCGCTGAATCCGAATCGACCCTGTACCCCACAACGCCGATGTACGCTTCGTCCCGTGCCGCCCTTGAAGCCGTTGTTGACGTGATCGCTGAGGGTAAATGGAAACCGAACGCAAAGGAGTGACCATGCCAAAGCCCGACCACACCGACACGCAAGACTGCATCGTATGTCCTTACTGTTTTCACGTCCACACGGATATCTGGGACTGGTCCGACGACTTCCACCAGTGCCACCGCGGGTACTGCGAGAAGACCTTCGCCCTGGAATCCTACGCCGTTCGCTTCTGTACCACCTTCAAGGCCACGACCTGCCCGACGTGTGCCCAGACGGTGAAGATCGACGAGAAAGGCCGGCAGGAACTGCACTCCCGCCTTGAGGCAAAGAACTACGTCCGCTGCGAAGGAAGCCGCCAGCCAGCGAAGGAGGTTTGACATGACCTTGATTTCTCAAATCCGCGATGGCCTGACGATCATTTCGGCATACGGGGACAGCGGACTCGCCTGCGAGCATGACATCATCTATGCGGGCGACGTACCGCCAGCGAAGATGGAAAAGAGCGACGTTGTGGAGTTGGGCGTCTGCAATGGCACTGGGATGGACGCCTGGACTCCTGGTATCACCACGTATAGGGGCAATTATGACCTGGACCATCAGCAAAATCGCCTACGTGCAATTCTGGATGCACCACTTCGCTCAGAACGGCCAGCCGGTGCCTGACCGGTTCCAGCGGATCGAGGACTACCTGTTTCGCCGCCTGGAGAGGGAGGAGAATCCATCATGATCGACCGCGACGAACCCAACTATTGCCCCCGCTGCGGCCTTGAATTGTCCCCCTACGAATATCCCCTGTGCGACGAGTGTGCCAACGAGGTTGGCCTCCCCCGCGACCCAGACGAGGACGACCGGTGAGTGAGCCAACCCAGCATGCGAATACCGTCCACGTTCCCATTCACGGGGAGAAGATGGGCATTCTCGTTGTCTCTGGCGGTTGGGTTACACTGTCACCACCGCACAAAGGACTCCGCAAATGGCTGACTCCCCCTGGCGTGTCCGCTCCCGTGAGATCATCCGTAACGTGGTCGAATCCATGTCGCCCACGGTGGACACGAAGACGCTGCGGCGAGCCTTGCGGGAAGCCTACCCTTTCGGCACTCGCGAGTTCCATCCGTACAAAATCTGGCTGGATGAGATCCGCAAGGAACTCGCCATCCGCTATCCTCGCCTTTGCCGCAAGAAGGGGAACGGCAACCACAACGTTGCCCTCACCGTCCAGGGCGTTGTTTGCGGCTGGTGCAAGGGTGCCATGTGCCTATGCTGTGCCAACGCTCGCGACCGCTACGAAAAGCTCATCGCCCTCCCCGGCTGGGAGATGTGGCAAAGCGTCCGCGACAACCCCGCACCTGCATCCGTGGACTGCGTGGCCTTTGCCGATTGGCTGACAGAGCAGGGGTATGAGGATCTGGCCGGCGAACTGCGAGGAACATCATGACTCCCTCCCCCTCCCTCCTCGCCGCCTGCCGCCCGTTCCTCGAAGCGGCGACCTGGCCCCCGCTCGTGGACTTCCTCCTCGACTCCAGGGCCAACGCCGCTGACGTTGCCGTCCTTTTTGCCGGCACGCCACCCGCCCACACGGACGGCCTGCCCCGCGAGTGGCTGGTCACCTGGCTGCACTACTCCGGGCAGGAGTCGCAGGCGAAGGCCGTGCAAAAGGTGGAGATGGGGGGCTGGCGTTCCATCGAAGCCCAGCAAGGTCCGTACCGCCTGGGCTTCTGGATTACCGGAGCACCCATGATCGCCATCGTCCGGCCGCACGGCGGGGTTGCTGGGGCTGACCCCCCACGCCTTGCCTGGAGATGGCAAGATTCATCTGACCAGCATCATGGGGTTTGTGATTGGCTCACCCATGCCCAGCAAGCCGCCGAAGCCGCCCTCGACCTCCCCGGCAAGGCGATCCGAACCCTGAAGCGTGCCGTGCTGGCGTTGCCCTGGGCCAGCGAGGTGCGGGTGGAACACTCTGTCACGCTCACGCCGGAGCAATGGCGGGTGGCCACCTGCGGACCAGATAACACCGCCCTCTACCGCAAGCTCGGCTTTCGCCCATCGCGGGAAAATGGCGTCTGGGTCTGGGCAAGCCACACGGAGGCCCAGCCGGGCGACCTGGACATTTTCAGGCCCAAGACAGAGCGGACCATTCGTCAGACGCTTGACGCCACCCTCCTGATCTGGCCGGAGAAGCCACGGGAGGAGAGCTACCCGCACCTGGACGCCGGGCCGGTCGGCGACTGGCGAGGGCGTTAGTCGCGGGGCTTGGGGGGTGCGGGTGGCTTCGGCACGAATGCCCCCACCTTGACCCCTAGCTTTTCGGCGAGGAGCAAGACGAGATCCCAGCCAGGCAGCTTTGCGTCTCGCTCCAAGTCTGAAATCGTCATCACCCGGACGTTGCACCTTTCCGCCAGTTCAACCTGAGTCAGCCCCTTCTTCTCGCGGATCGCCCGGAGCTGTCCGCCGAACCCGGTTTCCGGTGGAACGTATCCCTCGCGTCTTCGCACCATGCCCGCCCTCCACGTTTGAACGCTGTATCACCACCCCAAGTCTACACCACGGACGCCGAAAAAGGAAAGATCGGAAAATTCTGGAAAAATCCCGATTGCTCGCTTGACTCTTATCGTTTGAACGCTATATTGAAGTGTAGACAGGAAACGCAACCCAACCGGAGACGACAGATGACCGCAACCAAGATCGCAATGGAACTGGAATCCTGCCGCAACGCTCGCCCGCAGACGGCTGCCGAGATTGCCGCTCTGGTTGCCCGCATCGACGCCGCTGGCTTCGCTGCTGCCGCACTGAAGAACGTCAAGACGAGTCTGAAGCTGACTGGAGAGGCTACCGACCTGTCCATCCGCTACCGCGGTCTGGAGACGACCGGTGGCCTGATGCTGCGGATCAAGTAACCCCAAACGCAAAAAGGCCGGCTGGCGTCTTGACCACGCCAACCGGCCCGATGGCCCAACCTTCTCACGAAAGGTAGACCGATGGCTACTATCACCTGCCGCAAGCCCCGCGTCAAGCCCGAACGCACCATCCGCCTCCTCGCCCAGCTTCCCAGTGGAGCCGGCACCTTCCGCATCACGGAAGGCAAGGCCGTGGACACCTACTACTTCGCCCCCATCCCCAGCGACTTCGGCCGAGCCTTCACGGTCGAAAAGCTCGGCGAGGAGATCGAGGACGCCCCCCTCGCCAGCTACGCCGTCTGCCTCAACGGCGAGCATTCCCTCTGTCACTGCGACGGCTTCAACTACCGCAGCTACTGCCGGCACATCTCTGGACTGGCAACGCTGATCGCGGAAGGCAGGTTGTCATGATGGCCACCCTGGCAATCTTCGTCGCCCTCGCCATTCTCGAAAACATGCACCACAAAGGCGCGTTTCGCATCAACGTTTGACCTGGAGACGACCCATGCAGACCAAGACCATCCGCCGCGAGATCAGCGATAACCCGCTCACCGAAGTCATGTACCGGACGGTTATCGTCCTCGCCAAGACGCACGAGGACAACTACAAGGCTCTTGCCCTGGCGAGAGCCAACGGCTGGGAGCAAGGCTCCTGCACTGGCATCGGTCTGAGCAAGATCACCCTGCTCTGCACTGGTGGCGAGGCTGCTGACTACAGCCAAGCCTTGCGGCAAGCTGGCGTCGAGAACCACGTCATCGGCGACATGGACGCACCCCATCGGCCGCACACCTGGCAAGAGGCGTCCTTGCGGCCGAACTGGTCGGAAACGCTCGTGACGCTGTCCTGACCCACCCCATCGCCCCAAAGGAACCCCTGACCATGAGCCAGAAAGACTTCGACGCCGGCCTCGCCCGCGAACAAGAGGCATTCCGCCGCCGCTACGACGGCGACCCCTGGGACGCCTGGGAGCCCGATGACTGCGATTGGGACGCCCCCGGCCCGGACGCAGAGCCCGAGACGCCCATTGACGAGTCAGAGTTGCCGTTTTGATCCTGACCCCTTCGCCCTGGAGACTTCCCCATGTCTGAATCCTGGACCCTGATCGAAGGCGACCGCAAACGCCGCGAGATGAGCAAGATCGTCAAGGCCGACGACCACGAGTTCCTCATCGGCTACATCGTCACGGAAAACCTGAACGAAGCGGTCCGCAAGGAGGATCTTGCTCGTGGTCGCTTCGCTGCGGCGGCTCCGGAACTGCTCGCAGCGTTAGTGCGGATGGTGAACGAAGCCGGTTGCACTGCCGAGGTTGCCCGGCAGGCTCGCGAAGCCATCGCCAAAGCAACCGGCAAGTAACCCTGCCCCCTTCGCCCCGGAGTCGCTGACTATGCCAGAAACCGCCATTCGCCCGAAGACTATCCTGCTCCCCTGCCCATGCTGCGGGGAGGCGGACGCCAACATCGCCATCAACCTCGGGACGCTCGAAGACGAGACGTTTACCTGTCAAGCGTGCAACGGAGTGTTTACGGATGCCAGCATTCGCGACCTGATCGCCCGCTGGCAGCCCATCCTCGCGTGGCTGGACACGGTGCCCAGCGGAAACTGAACCCCCGGCAGGCCCTCGCCCTCCTGCCCCCTCTGGAGTCCCCATGTACGACCCCGAAGCCTACCGCGACTTCTTGAGGCAGGAGCGTTACGACCCCACCGGCCCCCTCTGCTGGCACTGCGGCAGTGACTGTAGCGGCGACACCACCGAAACCGTCCTGATCGACGGCACCCCCTGCGAGGTGCCCGTCTGCGACCCCGACGAACATGACAACCCCGGATGCGGAGACTGACCATGCCCGCCATCACCGACGACCTGCCCCCGGACCACGACGAGTTCGGCGACCCGCTGCCACCCCCGAAAGAGTTCGCCGTCATCGCGGAGCCCCACGGCATCGTCACGAGTTGGCATGCAACCTACGATGAGGCAGTGGCTACTGCCCGACGAATGACCTTGTATCACCGTCGCCGACATATCGCCGTCTATCGGAGGGATTGATCCGTGGTACTCTGCCCATTCTGTGCTGCTGTTATGCCCCAACTGTGCGACGCCCTCACCGCCGGGTGGTTTCCTACCTACTGGATCGGCGAGACGGAGGTTTTTGACCCATTCTGCCCCGGCTGTGCTCCGCAACACCTGATCGTCGATGCGGACGGCGAATACTGCCTTCGCGAACCCGGCAAGCCAGAGGAGTCTTGAGATGCGTTTCATCGTTGTCCGCCAGCCCATCGGCAAGCCAAGAGTCTACTTGGCTCTCAACCGTCGCCCTTCGCCCGCTCCGCTTTTCGTGGAGACGGTAAACGAACGCCGTGCGGCTCGCTTCGCCACGCACAAGGACGCCATCGAAGCCACCTACCTCATTCCCGGCGACCCCAACCGCTGGCATGTTGTTCGTGTATCCTGACCAACACAACCCCAAAGGACTCGCACCAATGGACCCACACACCCTGAGAATGACCGAATCCACCATCCGTACCCTCGTCTCCACGGAGTATACTTTCGTCAGCCTTCACGGCGGGCTGAACGACCTCGCCGCCGAGCTGGTGAAAGCCGCCCACGACGTGCCCGCGTGTGCCGACGCCGCCCGCAAGGTGCGGAAACTCCGCTCTGCCCTCGCCGGCATCCTGAGCGGGCTCGACACGCACATCACAGCCGCCGTGGAGGCGTACGAGGAACTGGAGCCGGCACCGTTTTAAGGAGTCCCATGCGTCCCCTCTACCTCCCCCTCGCCCTCCTCGCCCTGTCCGCCGTCTACCTGGTCGCCTTCGCCCTTGCCATCGCCGGTAACCCCCTCGTCGCCCGCGAAATGTGGCAAGACACCGTCCGGGCGATGGGCAAGATCCTCTGGCCTGAACGATGAAAGGAGATTGTGTGATGGGTAGTTCGTCCTGGGTTCACCTGGAAAGGTGTGCCATCCTGCGAGAAACCGAGTCTGCTTTCCTGATTCTTATCGATGAGGACGGGCAGGAAGAATGGATTCCGAAATCGCAAATCCATCCCGAATCGGTGAACGAATTGGCTGTGGGTGACGAGGATGTCACTGTGACGATTTCGGAGTGGATAGCCGATAAGAAAGGACTGACCCCATGAAAGAATCCCGCGACAAACGCCAGTTCATCGGAGCGATCGGCGAACTCTGCATCGGCACGACAGAGACGCGATCCTTCGAGAATGCCTACCTGAACCTGGAACTCCGCTGGAAGGCCAAGCATCGCTCTGGCGATCTCCTTCCGCGAGAAATTACGGAGTTCTTCGAGGGGTCGCCGTCTCGGCTCCTCACGATCTCAGATGGAATCAAGGAAGTCACTGCGACGGAGAAAGTTTGGCATCAGCGGCTCATGGATGATACCTACGGCAAGGGTGGATGGGGGACTGGCGAATGATGACATGCATCAAGTGCGGTGGCAGTGGAGGCGGAGAAGATCCCGCCCTCTCCTGCCGAATCTGCGGCGGAACCGGACACTTCACCGAAGTGCAGTATCGCTCCATGATCGAGGTGTACGTTGCCGCTCAGAAGCTCTGGGATCTTCGCGACGACGAAAGTAATCCCCGTCTGCTGTACAACGCCTGGCGTGATCTGGGTGCGTCCCTGGCACACGCAAAGGGCTATCTGTTTCTTGGCGAGGCGTGACCCATGAGTGAACGCGATGAAGCGATAGCACTGGCGAACAAGCTGCTGGACGAGCCCTACGCCGATCCAGACGACGACCTGCGGTTGCTCTCGCGGCAGTTCCTGCGAGAGATCGAACGAACGAAGCGAAAGGAGATTGTGACCATGCCCCCAACCCCTGAATGGTTCGTCGGCAAATCCCAGCAAGACGAAGGTGAACCCGATACCTTCGACGGCACAATCTGGGAGTTACCCACCCCGGAAGAGCGTGCCAACGATGGCGTCAATGGCTTTGTTGCGGAGCCCTGGCTTGTGGCCGAACACATCCGCGACGAAGGCTATGCCCACCTGATCGCCGCCGCCCCGAAGTTGCTTGCTGCCTGCGAGGCCGCTCGTGCATTTGGAAGTCAGGGCGACACGCACGAAGGCGTCAGCGTGAGCTACCTGCTCGAAACGGCCATTGCTGCGGCGAAAGGCGGTGCGTGATGCCCACCCCTCCCGGAACCTGGAACCCCTCGCGGCAGTGGATATGCTGCGGGGACCAGTCCTGCGACCTCTGCCACGGCTCTGGCATCGCCGAAGGGCCCGCCGCGGAGAAAGCTCAGGAAGCCATCCTGTCCGCCCTCGATGCCCGCTGGCGGGCGGAGCGAAAGGAGAAAGCGTCATGAACACCCCCTGGACCCAATCCCATTTCCTCATCCTCGCCGCGGACGGCCAGCCTATCGCCCACACCGGCGGCACGGGGCGAAGCCGGGAGGATCAGCTTGCCGCTGCTGCCCTCATCTGCCGGGCTGTAACCGGCTACAATGACCTGCTTGCTGCCTGCGAGAGAGCCTATCCCATCGTGGAGCAATGGTTTTTCGCGGGGTTCGCGGATTGCGACGGCGAGATGGACCTGGAAGCCATCCGCAAGGCCGAAGATGCCGCGAAGACTTACCCTCTGCTCGTGCGGATGCGGGAAGCCCTCGCCAAAGCCAAAGGAGAATGACCGTGATGCAGTTTTCGCGTACAGAGCGTGGATTCGGTGTGCTGGAGCATGAGGGATACCCACCCGGCAAGGGCCTGCTGCGTTTGGCCCAGCATTCCTCTGCCATCGGGCCTTACCCGGACTCGTTCGATCGTCCAGGGACTTCGTACCTCTGGATTGGCCGCGACCACCATCTTGACCGCGAGGAGGTTGCCGAATTGATTCGCCACCTCTCGGCATGGGTAGAGACGGGGACGCTGGAGTTGCCGACAAAGGAGAAAACGCCGTGACCGAATCCGAGTGGCTGGCTTCGGGCGATCCTGCCGCCATGCTGCACCTCATGGCCAGCGGCATCGGTTCTGCCGGCAAGCGGATTGGGAGTGATCGCAAACTGCGTCTCTTCGCCTGTGCCGTCGCCCGTCGCTCCTGGGATCTCTTCACCACCGCTATCAGCAAGCGAGCCATCGAAATCGCCGAGCGGTTCGCGGACGGAGAGGCCAGCGAGGATGCCCTGCGGGATGCCGACCATGACGCCTACGCCGCGTTCCGCCGTGCTACCCGGCACGAGGGAGGCCGCGAGATCCGCCCACAGTGGCCGGCGAGCTGCGGCTGTGAACCGTCCGGGGACATGGCCGCGAGGGAAGCCCTGTCGCCGCTGGATACGGCAGAGGAGAAGGCAGCACAAGCGGCGTTGCTCCGCGAGATCATCGGCAACCCCTGGCGTCCTGTCTCCCCCTACGTCCTGCGGGACATCCGCGACGGGTTGGGGCGACTCATCCACACAACGCACGACTCCGCCCCCTGGCTTACCCCGCAAGTCGTCACACTGGCACAGGCAGCGTACCAGGATCGCCAGCAAGACGGCACCCTGGACCCCGTCACGCTTCTGGCCACTGCCGACGCCCTGGAGGAAGCGGGCTGCACGAACGCCGACATCCTGACGCATCTCCGCAGCCCCGGTCCTCACTTCCGCGGGTGCCACGTTCTGGACTGTCTCTTGGGCAAGGAGTGACCATGCCTGATCGAACCCTCGAAGTCGTCTATCAAGCCATCCTGTCCGACCCCTGGGACGACGTGCCACGACTGGCATACGCCGACCTTCTGGAAGAGCGGGGAGCGGCAGGCGACGACCTGGTCACCGAGTTCATCCGGCTGTCGCTGGAGAAGGAAGCCAGTGGGCATGTTTGCCGATTCTTTTCCCTGGAGGACCCGAATCCAACTTGCGACGTGTGGCCCTGTCCACACCTGAAGAGGCTGCGAGAGACACTGCCCCTGTACGATCACTTCTGGAAGTCCAGCCGATGGTTTTGGAAGAGCCACTTGATTGGAAACTGCAGCACATCCTACTTCGACAGCCGCGGCTTCATCGGCAAGGTAACCTGTCGGCTGTCTGACTGGAAACGTTATGGCAAGCGATTGGTTCGGCAGTTTCCGCTGACCGATGTGGAGATTACGGACAAGGAACCGGGAGCCTCTGACGATGGGTCATCTCTCAGCTTTCCTCCCGTCTACTGGCGTCATTGCTGCAATGTCTCGGCTCTTCGCAGTCACTGGCTACCGACCTGGCTGTGGAAGCATCGCGGTGGAAGCGGGGTGCGAGACTACTTTGAAGACCTGAAGTCTGCCCGCGAGTATCTGAGTACGCTCTGCCTGGAGTGGGCAAGGGGATAACTTCCCCCACCCATCCCCCTCCCCCACATTCCGCCTCATTTACCGTCCGGCATCTCCCTTGACCTTGCCTTCCCCTCTCCCCGGTGGCACAATCGCTGTATCACCGTGGGAGAGGCCATGTCTGAGTACCGTGTTCCCTGCGACATCTGCGGCGTGGAGCTTGTCTTCGCCTTCGAGCCCCTGCGTGCCAAACGCTGCGACTCCTGCTCGCCATTGCAGGAGCGACGGGTCCACTACCGCCTGACCTCTCTCCCGGACCACACCCACACCAGGGACTTCGACACCATCTTCAGAGCCTGGGAGGAAGACCACTGATGAGAGTACGCCACGTTGCCCTGCGAGCCGTCAACGTCGTCGGCTGCTGCTCGGAAGAGCGAGCCTGCGAGCTGGCCGGGGAAGCTATCCGCCAGTGCCTCGAAGAGATCGAGGAGACGATCGGCGAGTTCCGCCTGGAAGACCACGACAAGATGCACATGCCGGCGATGGGCGGCTTCACGCTGGTGGTGAGTGCCATCGGTTCGGCACCCGCACCGGAGAAGAAGGGGAAGCAGTGTAGTCCGACGACGAATTAGAGAAAAGACCGGCAAAATCAGCCCCACCCAACCAGTCGAGCGAAACACAAACGCCAGCCCTCCCGCAAGTGGGGTCTGGCGTGCTTTTTTGGAGTGGCAATCTGGCAGAATGAAGGAGGTAAAAACGCCGATGCCCGGGTTCTGACCCCGGGCAAAGGCAGAGACTCACCGCGACGTGAGAGGACACCTCCATTATGCACCAGAACGACGTTTCGGGCAAGCCAATTCTGCCCGCAAGCACTCCGGAAAGTCTGCCGTCACAGGTTACCCAGAATAACCACCCTGGCGAGGAGAAACATGTTACATTGAATCTCTTGAATTCCTTGAATTCCTCCGAACCTCTCCGAGGTGGGGTGGAGGGGGTGAAAAATCACCAGGAGCAAAAACCGCCTCCCGGCTACATCATCATGCCCCTGCACCTGCCCCTGGGGGAGTATCTTGTCTGGGTCTATCACGAGAATCGCCGCCGTGCCGAGTTCCGGCGGACGTGGGAAAGCGAACTGTGGACCTTCCTCCGGCTCGTGAAGGCCCACCCCGATCTCTGTCATCGTCCCGGGTCCGAAGCGTTCCGCAAGGTGGAGGCAATCATGAATGGCTGGCTGAAGAGGCTGGGACTCAAAGGCGATCCCTGGGCGACGTACCTGGGTGTCACCCACGGGACGGCTGAAACGGAATTCGACGATGCCTGGGACAAGATCCGCTTCACGCCGGGTCTTGACGCTTTCGGAAACGCACTCGACCAGGCGAATGTCTGCCCACTGGAACTTCCCTGGGAGCATCGGCAAGGCCGCTCCGAGGTCTACAGCCGCTTCATCAGCGTGGCTGGTTGGATGCAGGTCATCGTCGGAGCGAAGCCCATCCTGCTGCCCGTGAGGCGATTGGGCGAACTGCTGGATGTCACCAACATGACCATCTCTCGCCTGCGAACCTGGGCCAAGAAGGACGGTTACATTCGCGAGGTGAAGAAATCGGAGTTCAGCAAGGCCACCCGCAAGGGCAGAGCGACCGAGTTCGTCTTTCGCGTTGCCTGCTGCGAGTCCCTCCGGAAAAAGGCACAGGAAGGCACAGAAGAGTTGTTCGACGGTCGGTGATGGACGCCACGGGGCAGGTTCGCCCAACCTGCTATCTCCAAACGTGCAAATCCCCTCCAATCCTCCCACTTTTCCACTCTCCACATCACCACCTATGCCGATCGCTCTTGCCTTCTCCTGGCACTCCGATCAAAAATCAGGATATGGCAGAATCCCCCCACCCCTGGGACCGGCAGGAGGGCGAGCCGGTCCTGTGGTACGACCGGTTTGACCGATTTCGGGCAATGGGGCCGACGCGAAGTCTGCGGGGCCTGTACGCCGACGAATCAGGGAAGGGCAAGGAGGGGCAGGATGGGACACGGGAAACCGTCCCGATCAACGCCCCAACCTCCTGGCGTGAAGCTGCCGTGGAGTGGCGATGGCGGGAACGGGCGGAAGCCTTCGACCTCGCCGAGATCGAGAAGCGTCGGGCCGGTCAGGAAAAGGCGATGGAGCAACTTCATCGCGAAGGTCTTGGCGTGGCGAATTCCGCACTGCTCCTGGGTGGTCTGCGGATTCGCAACCTCCAGAAGACGCCCGATGTTCTGTCGCCTCGCGATGCGATCGCGATGGTGGATCTGAGCATGAAGCTCCGCATGTTCGCCAGGCAGGACCCCTTGCGGGAACTCCTGGCAATGCTTCGCGATCTGGGCACAACCGAAGACGACCCAACCCCTTGCGAGATCGCCGATGTGGGCACAGACGGTGAAACCCCTGACGCCAGGCTCCCTCAAGAGCTTCCGGGATGCACGGGAACGAATCCTGAACCGCCCGCAGCAGAGCCCATTCCTCCGCAAGCTGAAGCAGGACCCCTCGGCCATCCTCTCCTTGGGGGGCTGGACCCCTGATCCCTGGCAGGCAGACGTACTGAGCAGCGAATCCCCCCAGATCATGCTTCTCGGTTCGCGGCAGTGCGGCAAGTCGTTCATCGCCAGTGCCCTCGCCCTGCGAACCGCACTGGCCCAGCCGGATTCGCTGGTACTGATCCTCAGTCCCACGCTGCGGCAATCGGGGCTGTTCTTTCGCAAGAGTTTCCTCCGCTTCTGGAAAGACCTGGGCTATCCCCTCAAGGGCGAGCGTCCCAACCGTCTGGAGGTGGAATTCTCCAACGGTTCGCACGTCGTTGCCCTGCCCGATTCCGAGGAAGGCATTCGCGGTTTCTCCGGCGTCAAACTGCTGGTGATCGACGAAGCAAGCCGGGTGAGCGATGAACTCTACGACGCCGTCACGCCCATGCTTGCCACCAGCGGGGGCAAACTCGTTGCCCTGTCAACGCCCTGGGCCAAGCAGGGATGGTTCTTCAAGGCGTGGACCAACGAGAAAAGAGACTGGAAACAGGTAGAAATTACCGCAGCGATGTGTCCGCGGATCTCGAAGAAGTTCCTGGAGAAGGAACGCCGCAAGAAGGGCGATCGCGTCTACCGGATGGAATACGAGTGCAAGTTCGGCGAACTCTCTGCGGGCTACTTCAACCCCGAAGACATCGCCGCCGCCCTGGAACCTGACGGGGAGATCATTCGTCTTGGCTGATTACGCCACCCACGTCTGGAACCCTCCTGCCGACACTGCTGCCTGTCCTGTCTGCTGGGCCGACCTTCCACCCGCCCGTGACGACAAGCGAACGTGCAGCCTCTGCGGCAAGGTCGTGAGTGTGACCCCGAAGCCACCCGCACCGATCCCGCCGGAATTCATCGCCGGGCTTGACCTCGGCAAGGTCAGCGACTTCACCGCTCTGGTTATTCCCAAGCGGGTGACCGACCCCACCACGGGTAACGTGACCTACAAAGTCCCGGTCATCCAGCGTTTCCAGCTCGGCACGCCCTACGTTGCGATGGTGGACAAGGTCAACGACTGGCTGACGAAGCCTCCCCTGGATCAGGCCATTCTTGTCATCGACGCCACAGGAGTCGGGCAAGCCGTCGTCGAGATGTTCCGGGCCAAGCCCAAACTCGCCAATCGCATCGTTCCCGTGACGATCACTGCCGGCCGAGCGGTAACCTGGCATCATGGAAGCTGGCACGTCGCAAAGGTGCAACTCGCCAGTACCGTGCAGGCCCTCCTGAGCGGCCGGCAGATCAGCATTCCCATCCCATCCGAGGAGGCGATCCGCCGCAATCCCAGCCTGCTGCAAGAGCAGGAGATTGCCCAGGCTCTCACGGAGGAACTGGAGAACTTCACCGTGAAGGTCACCACGGCCGGCAATGAGCAGCTTGAGGCATGGCGGGAGACTGACCACGACGACCTTTGTCTCTCCGCTGACTCTCTTGTCTTGACGAGTCGAGGGTGGATTCCCATTCCCAGCGTGACAACAACGGACAAAGTGCTAACTCGGCAAGGTTGGAAAAGGGTTCTCTGGTCCGGGATGACTTCCTCACTTTCCGACTCAATTATTGTTGATTGCGGAGACGATTACTCTTTAAGATGCACTCCTCGCCACCCCATTTTGACCGCAACTCGCGGTTGGGTGAACGCCGAGGATTTAGCCATCGGAGAAGGAGTAGTTGTATGTCCGTCGTGGAAACGTGCGAATGGGACGGCAGGACGTGGAGACGATATCCGGATTCCCCCCACCGAAGCTATCGCGTCTACTTTCAGCGGCACGAAAGGTGGAAGGAGCCGCCCATCTGGCTTCACCAGGAGATATGGAAGTCGGTCAACGGGGACATTCCTGAAGGGTTTCACGTCCACCACATTGACGAGAACCCTCTCAACAATGCAATCGAAAACCTGGAGTGCATTCCAGCCGCAGAGCATTACGCTCGCCATCGAGAGGCCAAGCGACTTTATGGCCAATCAGAGGAGCAGCTTGCCCATCTCGCTCGGATACGACCCGGCGGCCTTGTCGCCCTTGCTGCCTGGAAGATATCCCCAGAGGGAAAGGCTGCAATGTCAGAGTTTGCAAAGCGAAGCTGGAATGATCGGCCAATGCTCGTCTTTGTCTGTAAATTCTGCAAGACAGAATTTCAGTCGAAGGATACCCGATCTATCTACTGTTCGCACCGATGCATGCAGCGAGATCATCCAGCCCAGACTATTTACCCGTGCGTCTGCGGAACGTGCGGAACCGAGTTCATGGCAAAGAAGCGCAAGCAGCGGTTTTGCAACCACCGCTGTGCGGCGTTTGCTCGCGAATCAGCAAAGCGAGCCCGTCTACAATCTGCTGGTTGAGGGTTGCCCGGAATTCTTCGCGAACGGCATTCTCGTTCACAACTGCCTCGCCCTCGCCCTCGCCCTCTGGTGGGCGGAAGGCCGCAGCACCGCCCGGGTCGAAATGCTGAACTAGCAACCCGCACAAATTACCCCTAACTCCCATCCCTCACCTGTCATCCCATTGAGCGACACAGCAGAGTCTCTCGCTCCTTGAACCTTGCCCGCACTTCCGCGATGATGCCTGTAAGACTGTCGGCCCTTGCTGGGCAAGCCCTTGGCTGTTCGCGACAAGAAATGGTCCGGCCTCTTCAACGAGGCAATGAAAACCCCGCGACGGGACGGTCCGCCCGACCCCGACGTGCAGGGTCGCGACCGCTATCTGGCTGCGTTGCGTTCGAGTGCCCCGCAGCAGTGGGCCTCGGACCACCTCCGCGAGAGTCAGCGGCTCATCGGCCCGGTCTACGTCGCCATCAAGGTGCTCGGCGACCAGGCAGCCTCTGCCGAGTGGAAAGCCTACAAGTGGCACAGCGATGCTCGCATGGGCGGTGACCAGGACGCCAAGGAACCGCTGCCCCGCACGCATCCGCTCTCTCGCCTGCTCCTGCACCCCAACCGCCACGACAGCGGGGGTAACCTGAATCGCCGCTGCGTGCAGCAACTGTGCCTGACGGGCACCTCGCTGCAATGGCGGGTCAACAACGGTCTGAAGACGCCCGTGGAACGCTGGAGCGTCCCCACCGGAACCTACCAGCCCGTGCCCCCCAGTGCCCGCTACCCCGATGGGGCCTATCGTATCGCCCCATTCTGGCCGGGCCCGCTGGCGATGATCCCGGGGGCGTGGAATCAGGGCGGCATCGTCGTCCCCAGTTCGCGGATTATCGCGATCCGCCATCCGCACCCGCTGATCGAGCACGAGGGGCTTTCCCCCCTCAGTGCCTGCTCGCTTGCCCTCGACACCGTGCAGGGCATCGACGAGGCGAGATTCTCGCGGATGCGGCAGAACACCTCGCCGAGTGCCACGGCGGAAACCGATCCACAGGTGCTCTGGCCGCAGGGCGACGAACTGGCCCGCCTGCGTCTGGAGCTCCAGCAGTTCGCCGGCCCTGCGAATGCCGGCAAGATCGCTCTGCTCTCCCCCGGCGTGACGCTGAAGCCCTGGGGCGGTGGACCGATCGAGATTGGCTGGATCGAGTCATGGAATCAGCTGGTCGGCTTCGTTCTCTCAATCTTCGGCGTTACCAAGAGCCTGGCCTTCATGAGCGAGGATGCGTCCTACGCCACCCTGTATGCGAGCCTGAAGCAGTTCAACCTCTACACGCTGTGCCCGATCCTGGACATGATCGCCCAGGGGCTGAACCATCAGCTGATCTGGCCCTACTGGGGCGAGGACTACTTCGTCGAACTCGTGCCACGCCCGATCGACGATCACCAGATCAGCGAGGATCAGCTGAAGACGGACATCCAGATCGGGGCCCGGACCTATGAGGAGATCCGCAACATGCGAAATCTCCCGAAGATCGACGAACCGTGGGTCAAGGAACGGGCCATCATCGGGGCCAAGTTCACCCCGCCCCCGCCCGAAGGTGGACAGCCCGGCGAGGCTCCTCCCGGTGCTCCCGAAGCTGGCGAAAACATGGACATGCTCCTCGGCGGTGGACCGAATGCAGAGCGGCCCGAGAACGACCAGGGGCAAGGTTCGCTGGGTGGCGAGGGGGCACGGGATCTGGCCACACCGCACCAGCAAAAGGCGTTCCGCCGATTCGCCATGCCACTGCTCAACGGCAACGGCAACGGGAGGCATTGACGATGTGCCCTTACTGCTCTGGCGATCACGACACGCTCCGGTGTCCTCGCATTCGCTCCATTCGCTTCGCACCCAGTGGCATGGTGAGCGAGATCGAGTTTCACGACGAGCCTGCCCGCAACCCGGCAGAGGATCAGAAAGCACTGGAGGCGGAGTTTCTCCGCGAGTGCCAGGAAGGTGAGACGATTGCAGACACCATCCGCAAGCAATGCGGCTGGCACCAGACGAAGGCTTGATATTCGGGAGTCCAATCAATGGCTCAGTCTCTTGCAGCCGGCCAGCTTGCCGCGACCGACACCGCCATCTACACCAACACCGCTCCGGCAACGGTGAGCATTGTTGATGTTGTCTTCTACAACACCAGCGGGGCGAGCACCGAAACCGTTATCGTCAAGCAACTCCTGAGCGGTGGCACGGCTCGCACCATCGCCAGGTTTTCCTTGCCACCCAATTACCAGGCCCGCGTGACTGGCATTGGTATGGGGGGCAGCGATGTGCTGTCCGCCTCGGCCAGCGATGCCACCACGGTCGATTACACGATCTGGAGCGGGTCGGGCGACTTCACCATCGGCATCTCCGACAACACCGGGGCGACCTTCAACACCAGCAGCAACGCCCTCACCGGCAACCAGGCCATCGCGGGCACGGTGACGATTACCTCGACTTCGGCTGTGGCGTTGACCGCTGGCCGGCAAGGGGCAACGAACCCAGTCCTCAAGATCGACGCCAGTACCAGCAGCGTGGCAACGGGGATTCAGATCAAGGGGGCCGCCGCAGCGGGTGGTGTGGCGGTACTGGTCATCACCAGCGGGACGAATGAAAGCCTGACCATCGATGCGGCCGGCTCCGGAACCATCTCGCTCAACGCAGTGAGTGGAACCGGCAACGTCATTCTCGGCGATGCGATCAACGTACAGTCCGGGACCACGACGGGAAGCAAAATCGGGACAACTACCCTGCAAAAACTGGCATTCTGGAATGCCACCCCGATTGTGCAGCCCGCCAACACCGTGGACTATGTTACGATGCTGGTCAACCTGGGCTTGCGAGCCTCGGGTGGCACGGCCGGGGCAACCTTCCCCGGAGCCCTGTCCTGTGCAGCCCTGACCGCGACCTCGGTAGTTGGCACGGGCACGGTGGCCCTTACCGGCAACATGACGATCAGCGATGCCACGAACATCATCGTGAACGCGGGCACGGGCACGAAGATTGCCACGGCGACCACGCAAAAGCTCGGGTTCTACAACGCGACTCCCGTGGTTCAGCCTGCGGCCAACACTGACACGACGACGGGAGCAGCGGGGGGAACCTCGACGGTTTACCTCAACACGACCTACACCGGCGGCGGCACAGCGGCCTACACCGTTGGCGGGGTGGTCGCAGCCCTCAAGGCCCTCGGTCTGCTGGCCCCGTGAGTCTTTCCCATGCCCCTGTTTGATGAGGAGCGATTTGTGAGCACCCAACCCCATGTGTTCGTTGGCCTTCCCAGTCGCCCTGGCGACCAGATCGCGGCTGGGCTCCTGACGGCGACGCACAACATGGGGGGAGGGCTTTCCTCCCAGCTTCAGGCTCGCCCCTGTTCGCTCTTGACCACGAATTTCAACCTTCTCTGGTGCGAGGCCCTGAACGCCCGCCCGAGAGTGACGCACTTCGTCATGTGTCACAGCGATGTGATTCCCGACGTTGGATGGGTCGAAACGCTGCTGAAGGAGTACCAGCACACGGGGGCGGATATCCTCTCGTGCTGCATTCCGCTCAAGGATGACCGGGGCTTGACCAGTACCGGAGTGATGAACTGGGAAACTCGCAAGATGCGGAAGTTCAGCGTGGCGGAAACGCTGAGGTTCCCTCGCTCCTTCACGGCAAGCGATGTTGGCTTCCCCGGACACGCCCTGCTGATGAACACCGGATTGTGGATCTGTGCCATCAACAATCGCTGGGCTGAGAAGATGGTCTTCCGCCAGAAGGATGCCATCGTCCAGCAGGCAGACGGCAAGTTCCGTCCGGTGTCCGTATCGGAGGACTGGCTATTCTCGATCGATGCCGCCCGGTTGGGGCTGCGATGCCTGGCGACCACGGCAGTCAAGATCGTGCATCAGGGCGGATTCGCCTACCCCAACTTCACCCCCTGGGGCACGGAAGAACGCGAGGATGACAGCGTTGCCGCGGTGGCCTGGGATATCAACCCCCCGGAAGCGTGGGGATGGGAGAAGGAAGCGGTTGGCTGCCCACTGGAAACCGCAGCCTGACCACAGAGAGGACCGCAGCGATGCTTTTCAACGAACTTGCCCTGCTGGTCCAGATCGCCCGCACGCAGCGAACGCAGGGGCACCTGCTCGCCTACCTCGTCCAGTGGGTACACAGGCAGGAGAATGCGGACCGCGAAACCCTGATCGCCCTGACGCAGGATCTGCACGAGTCCCACGAGGCCCTGCAGGCGGCGATTGATGCGAACCAACCGGTATCGCCCGATCTCAAAAGAGGAGAGTCTGTCATGGCAAATCCAGTAGTCGGTAATCTCAAGGCCGAGGTGGAATCCACCATCGGCGTCATCGAATCCGCGATCAAGCTCATCAGCGGCATCGTTGACCGCATTGCCGCTGCTGTCACTGCTGCCATCGCCAACGGGGCGACGGAGGCAGAGTTGCAGCCGCTCAACGACACGCTGGCCAGCCTGAGGGCTGAAAAGGATGCTCTTGCCGCTGCCGTAGCGGCAAATCAGCCGCCCGTTGTGCCGACGCCCTGAACCATCGCCTCTTCCCCCTCTGACCCCACAAGGGCAGAGGGGGGCCTTTGATCGCCCGAACAAGAGAGATACGCAATGGACGAGAAATGGCTCGACGAACAGATCCAGGCTCTGGAGTCCCAGAAGGCCGACGCTCTCCGCACCGTCGAGCGGTGTGAGGGGGCACTCCAGCTGGGCCGCTTCGCCCTCGCACAGATCGAGCGGCGGGAGCGGGAGGCTGCTGCCGCCGTCGTGGAGACGAAGCAGGGGGGCGAGTGATGAACCCCAAAGCCGCCATCACTCCCGACGCCGTTCGCCAGGACCTGCCGCACCTGCTCGGCTTCCTGAAAGCCCTCGAAGCCGGCCTGCCCGACAGCGTGCCGGCCGATCTGCTGGGCTTGCTGGAGTCCGCCGTGAGCAACCCCCTGTCCCTGACGCTGCTGGCCTCCGCCGTGGCGAGGGGGCATGAGACGCTGAATCAGCCGCCGGTACGGAGGTAGTCGTGAACCGGTTTCCCCAGAAATGCCACTCGTGCCGGCAGCAAGCCGTGCAGATGAAGCAGGTGGATTACTCCACGGTCATTCATCACGGTGGATACGCTTGGCCCATCAGCATTCCATCCATGTGGGTGCCGAAGTGTACCAAGTGCGGGGAGATCAGTCCGACCGACGAATTCAACGAGCAGGTGACCACTGCTTTGAGAAAAGCCGCTGGGCTGTTGGATGGCAGGGAGATTTACAGCCGACGGAAAGCGTGCGGGTGGAGCCAGGAACAGCTTGCCAATGCAATGGGCGTATCTCTGGAGAAGGTATCCCGCTGGGAATCTGGCGGGCAGGTCCAGACAGCAACGGAAGATTTGAGACTGAGGAATCGTTTTGCAGAGGTGGTGTCATGTCCCTTGTCCGCCGCACACTGATTTCCCGTGCCGCGAGCAGCGATCCGCTGGCGATCCTGTCCGCCCGTGGAAAGTCTGCCCCGGCGGGCAAACGAAAAAAGGGGACTCCCGAAGGAGTCCCCTACCATGTTAAGTCTAGCCACGCCCTGCCTGGACGCGCCATGCCCCGCCATGCCAAGCCGGGTCGAGCTGCGTTCCCTCAAAAAGAGGGGTTGGACGATCTCCTGAAAATGCACCAGCCAGAGTACACGATTCCGACTGGTACGCCATGTCTTGCCCTGCCCCGCCAAGCCTCGCCTAGCCCCGCCCTGCCTCGCCAAGTCGTGCCCCGTTGCCTTCCGAAAGGAAAGCGTGGACGCTGCATCAGAATTGCACCGATTGGGGTACTCGATCCCAAGGGGTGCTCCGTGTCATGTCTTGGCATGCCAGGCCGTGCCAGGCCGAGCCGAGCCCTGCCTAGCCCAGACAGGTCGTGTCCGGCTCCGCTATGTTGCCTTCATCATTCCCAAGTTAGCTCTCGCCAGTTGGGAGGGATGACGCCATCTCGGACGGCGTTGGCTACCATGCCCGCATGCCGAAGATCGGCACGCAAACAATGGCATCTCGGGCAGAGAACTCGCAGGTTGTTGAACTTGTTGGTTCCACGTTTGCCGCTGACGATGTGGTCAAGGTGGAACCCGCCGAATGCGACCTTGACTTTGCATCGTACGCATCGTCGCTTGTCCCGGTTCCAGACGATGAATCGCAACTGGTCCCAGACTTCACGCGGCGGACGCGATTTCGGCATCGGGAAGCTCCTCGTAGTTGGTGACCACGAATCGGCCCTTGCCAATCTTTCGTCCGTTGCCAAGACCCTGGAGCGTCCCCGCATCGCGAAGGACAAGCTGCATCTGCTCGCGGGAAACGATGGTCTTGTCCCACTGGATCATGAACGTGCATTCCCAGCCAGGAGAGGCTGCGAGACGGTAGCGGACGTTGCGGCCGGCGGTCGCTGGGTTGCGAACGCCATCCACGTCGATGTACACGGGGGCAGAGTACGCCTTCTTCGGCGGATCGCCATCCTTCGGCAGCGAGCGGTTGAGGTGGACAACCTGGTCCATCACGAGCAGGGTGGATACGAGAGCCGCCTGGATCGAACTGCGACCCTTCTTGATGTTCTTCGCCCCGTCACGAAGGCAGGTGAACAGGTTGGTGTCCTTGACGTAGAGCCTGCCGTTTTCATCCACCATGCAGGTGCGTTTCCACTCCGTGGGATCGTTGCCGGCAACGCCGTGCCGTTCAACGGCCTCAAGCGGAATCGCGTCTTCGCCGAATTCGTGTTGCAGCAAAGGCCGCGTACCCCGAATAGTCACCCGTGCCGTTACCAGATTTCCCATGTCTTGAACTCTCCTATGCCTTGTGTGTTGGTTGGCTGACGAGTGAAATATACCATTGCCCATAGAGTATAGCAAATGATCGAGACGGGGATTTGCTGAGCGAATTGGCTTGCGAGATTGAGTTGTGGCGATTGGGTGTCGTCGGGAAAGTTGCTGAGTTTTGCGAGTGATTTCCGTTCGGTGATTTGGCAGAGGTGTACAGTGTCTGACTATTATCCTAGCCTGATTCGGCCATATCGGGAGATTCGCTCTCGGAATGCGTTTCACGCTGGACGCCTCGGCCATCGTGTCCCGGACGTTCTTGAGTTGCGACGGTCAAAGGGATGGGAAGCTCCTGGCCTCTCCTATCAATACGCTCCGGGAAGCTATGGGCTTGACGTTTCGCCGAACGCTCCGATTCCGGCTCCTGATTTTGATGACAAGACGATGAGCATTCGATTTGCCTTTGCGGCAAGTCAGGGGAGGGATCGTGTCGGTGATTTCCTCGAAGTTTCCGGGATCGATTGCACGAATCATCGCTATTCGCCGGTCGGATTTTTGGATCATGGGAGATGGTTGAAGTGGGCAATCGGTAAAACCGAGTCTCCAGATGGTAAATACACCGTGGAGATTCAGCCAGAGAAGGGCCTGGCCGTTTGTCAGTTGTACCTTAGCCAGTCATTGCCGGAAGCGAAGCAGGCATACCTCTTGTACAAGGAGGGGATTTATCGGGCGGGCTCGATCGGCTACAGACCTTTGAAGGTAAGGCCTCTAAAAGCAGATCCGCGTAACGGCATCTTCAAGCCGGGAGTATTCCTCGAAAAAGTGGATCTTTTGGAAGTGACATTGTGCGGAATGCCGATTAACCCTGACGCCGTCCGCAAGGCCATCGCAGGCACCTGGGAGGGGAAATCTCTCATGGACTGCTTCCGGGCATCCCTGGAACCCTTCCGCCCCGGCAAGAGTGCCTGCGTGCGAGGGGGCTGGGAGCCTCACCGGGAACTGGTGTGGAAGCAGAAGGACGCCGCCGGCCCTGCCATGTCCGCCTCGAATCAGGCCACGGGCGGGGCGTTTGTGCCTCCCCCGGCGTTCGGTCCGGGGATCAAGCTGAAGCGACCCCGGCGAGCCCTGATGCGAAAGCGGATGGGGATGAAGTCGGTCGAATTCGACGAGGCCAAGCATCCCCGCGACCACGGCAAGTTTGCCTCCTCGCCCGGTGCCGAGGGGGAAGAGGAAACGGAACCTGCCGCCAAGAAGGAGTCCTCTACCGAGGCGAAGACGGAGCATGAGGCAGCCCTGGCCGAACATGCAAAGGATCATGCAGAGTGGCAAGAGCGTTTGAAGGACCTCGATCGCCGCGACGGTGAACTTGACCTTGCCGACGCCTGGCGATGGGACCACGCTGGCCCTGCTCTGGAGTCAGCAGGGGAGGTTATCGGCAAGATCCACGAGGCCGCGAGCAAGGGCGACACCTCCCCGGAGCAAGCGGCCGAGGCCATGCACGCCGAGATCAGCAAGCTGGGAGAGGCGTTTGCCGCCCCGGAAAAGCACCTGCTGGCCGCCGGCGTGGAGGAAGAGGAACTGGCCCCGTATCGGGCCGCCGTGGAGCGGTTGGGCAAGAAACTCGCGGCTGCTGTGGACACCTACACCAGGGCCAGCACGAAGGCCAACGAGGCGGCGCAGGCACTGAAGGAAGCGGAGGCCAGCCCGCCTGAAGCACCGGAGTTGCCCCCAGAGCCAGCCGAGCCACCCGGGCCGGATTACAGCGGTGTGGAAAAGCCCCCACCCTATCCGTTCGCTGGCATGAAGCCGGAAGAGATCCCCGACGCGGAGTACGACGCCTGGTCGAAGCTGGATGAGGCCCACGATGCGGCCGTGGAAAAGATCGACGCCGAGCATGAAAAGAAGGTTCTCAGGCCGTGGCAGAAGGAGCATGACCGCTGGGAGGAGAAGGTTGACCGCCTGGAAACCCAGCACGCTGCAGCCGTGGAAAAGCACGCCGCCAGGGTGGAGAAACTGACTGCTGCCGCCGAATCCGCCCGCGAGAGTCGGGATGATGCAGCCGATACCCTGGACGGTGCGATCGGCGAAGTTGGAGGCCCCCACTCCGGTGACCGGGTTTGGTCGGTGCTGGACAAGATTGTCGGCAAACACAATGGGATCGTGGCCAGGGAGCGGGAGAGCGAACAAGAAGACGAGCCGAAAGAACCAGAACCGGAGGTTGAAGATTCCGAAGAGGAGCCCGACACAGGCCCGCATGCCGAAATCCGCTGGAAGGAGGGCAAGTCCTTTAACGAGGGCGACCACCCCCGGGCCAACGACGGCAAGTTCGGTTCCGGAGGTGGCACGGCGACCGCCACAAAGAAACGCCCCCGCACCGGCGACGCCACGGCCAAAGTTGCCCGCGAAGCGTTCGGCCACGTCTCTGCTGCTGGCCGCAAGGCGGCAATGCGGATTGCCCACGCAGGAGCGAGCCTGGCCAAACGCGGATACGGCGTCGCCGCGGATCATCTTGCCGCTCTCACGGCACACGTCCCCGAAGGCGTGCGGGCACCGCTTGGCAACACCTACCACGCCGTTCACGCCGTCCTCATGGCGGGCAACAAGGCCGTGCAGGCACTCGCGAAGCAGACCGCCCACGAGAAGGGGCTGAGTCCCGAACACGTTGAATCCCTCTCCCGCACGCTGGGAGCGATCGACCTGGCGTTTCAGGGTGGGGCGATGGCCGGGGCCATTGCTGCCGCGGGCCCTGCCCCGGGGCTTGCCCTTGCCTGCAAGGCGGCATCCTATGTGCCCGTGGCAAGCATTGCCTGGCTTGTCGGCTCCGCGATCAAGGACCGTACCGCCGTCCCCCAGATCAAGGCTGCCTGCAAGCTGCTCAAGGACCGCTTCCCCGATCAGATCCGGGGAGCCAGCGAGTTTGCCTGGGGTGCCATCCGACATCCGCTCACCGTGCAGGCCCACGGCCACGAGGCGGGGCACAAGGCAATGGGAGACTCGCACCTTGAGGAGTGGTCCAACCTCATCGCCGAGGGCATGGCACGGGCCAGCGATGCCGACGCCTGGCTTGCCCTGTTCTCCGTTGCCTTCGACGAAACGCACGATGTGGCCGAAGCGGTACGCATGGCCGATGAGTGAAGCGAGTCGGGGATGGGGATGGGGCAGAAAGCCTTCGACGAGTCGAAGGTTAAGCGAAATCACGGCCAGTTTGCCTCCACAGCCGGGGCAAGTGGCGAGGAGAAGAAACCCGCTGGCGAGGCCAAACCCGCCGAGAGCAAGCCGGCTGCTTCTGCCCCGACGGCTGCCGAACCCCCGAAGGACTCGCAGGCCACGGAGCCGACGCAGAAGCCCCCCGAGAAGGGCTTTGCCG
>Ga0105248_10000448_pt1 | contig 46852 bp, 20 predicted proteins | sample KBSS34metaG_FD_81524 | JGI IMG/M metagenome (GOLD analysis project Ga0105248, IMG submission 81524) | Switchgrass rhizosphere microbial communities from Kellogg Biological Station, Michigan, USA - KBS S3-4 metaG | ecosystem: Host-associated > Plants > Roots > Rhizosphere > Soil | place...
CAGATTGCGCCTCCTCGAGAAGGACTGGGACTGCTCGGAACACCGGAACGCGACGCCCGGCCGTCATGGCTGGCGCCCATCGAGGGTATGCAAGCGCCGCCACGCGATACTCGCGGCATTGTGGACATTGCGATCGCGGCCGTGGCGACGCCGAACAATCCCGCGAGTGCGGGCGGCCCGTTGCCGTTCTGGATCGAGGCGGCGATACGTCTCGGTGTGAAGTTCTATCGCATCGCGGCCAGCGGCGCGCCGCCGGCGTCGGTTCACTTCGAGCCGCACGGGCGGCACACGCAGGGAGGATGCTGCGCCGAATGCGGCTGCGTCCATCCGGTACTCGTCGACGAATACTACTTCTGGCTTTTGGACGCCCGGTTCTTCCAGGCCATTGATGCGGTCGATTCACCGTCGTTCACTATCTTCGAACAGGACGATTACTACGATCCGTTCACGCAGACATCGACCCTGTGGCACGACCCGGCGCAGCAGCCCGGCTTGCTCGACTGGCGATCCGCGCCGATCGTGCGGCTCGCGTGGTGCCGTGTGCACAACGGTGAGTTTAAGCAACCGCGCCGCTCGCACGCGGCTGTTCAGGTGATGCCGGCCGGGCCGCCGCCCGACCTTCAGTTCCTGGGACGCGTTGCTGACTCGCTCATGTTTTCCGTGTCGACCGGCGTGGCGCCGACCGGATACAACGGAACTGATTTACCCGGCTTCCGCTACGACCTCGCTGCAGACACGGCGGTCGTCGTACCGTTCGTGGAGGATCCGGCTCCTGCGGCAAGCACATATCCCGGCGGTCTTCCGTCGTATCCATACTTTGTCTATGTGGATCCGGGCGCGTCGCTCTTCCCGAAGACGCTCTACAGTCCCGCGCTCGCGATTGCCTGCGCTCTGCGAACGAGGTGCCGCTTTGAAACGGCGCTCAAGTGGTACGCGCTGGTGTTCAACCCGCTCGAGCGGGACGATACATGGATCCATTGCGAACCGCGTACGCGCATTCCTCAGGATAATGACCAACCGGTCGGCATTGTCGTACTCGCAAGTGACACCGGGGCTATCATCGACGACGTGAACCTCTCCACAGGATCCACGGACGTACCGTCGCGCGGTTCGACGACTGACGGCGAACCGGACGTCGTTGACCGCGAGTCAGAGTGCTGCGACAGCACTGACATTTCCGACGCGGTCGCGCTGGATCGCTCGATCCTTTTGCATTACCTCGAAACCATGTTGCAGTGGGGCGACGCGCTCATGCGCTGCCACTCACCGGAAGCGTTCCAGCAGGCGCGCGTTATCTACGACACGATGAAGATGATCCTCGGCCCGCAACCGCACGCGGTGATGGCTACGCCTCCGGACACGCCGCAGACAGTGTCGAGTTTCACGCCGCTGTTTGCTTCGCTAAACCCGCGGCTGCTCGCGCTCTACATGCACACGCAAGAACGGCTCGGACTGGTCCGTAACTGCCTGAATGCGTATCGGCTGCGCGACGGCCGTCCCAACCACGACATGCCGTATTGGGGAGCCGACGCCTGCTGCGGCTGCAAGACGCCGGAGTCATGTCCGCATGGCTGTCGTTGGCCATGCCCGGACGACTGCTGTTACCTGCACAGTCCGTATCGATTTATGTTCCTGCTACAGAGAGCGCAGGAGCTGGCAGGCCAGGTCCGCGAGTTCGGCGGGGCGCTGCTGGCGGCGTTTGAAAAAGGAGACGCGGAATACCTCGCATCGTTACGCGCCGGCCACGAACGCGAGCTGCTGAACCTGACGTTATCGATCAGAAAGGACCAGTGGCGCGATGCGGATTGGCAACGGCAGGCGCTGCTGAAAACAAAAGAGGCCGCACAGACTAACCGGCGCTATTACGCCACGCTCATTCAGAACGGCCTCAACAGCGGGGAGCTGCAATATCAAAGTCTGACGAGCGTGTCGCTCAGTACACACGAAGCGGCCAATGTCATCGAGGGCGTCGCGGAGGCGATGGATCTCATTCCGGATCTCTTCGTCGGCTTCCCCTGCAACGAGACATGGCTGCCGCTGGGCACCAAGCTCGCGGGAATGTTCAAGACGATTGCGCGCATTACGCATTCGGTCGGCGACATCACAGCGCAGACCTCCGGACTCGATCTCACGCAAGCGGGTTGGGCGCGCCGCCTGCAAGAGTGGACTCATCAGGTCGAAGTCCTCGACGTCGAAATACACGGCCTCGAGCGCCAGATTCTGGGGTCTGAACGACGCCGCGACGTCGTGCTGCAGGAACTCAATAATCATCAGCGGCAGATGGACCAGTCGCGGGAGATGCAGGACTTTCTTCGCGACAAGTTCACCAATCACGAGCTTTGTCTTTATCTGCAGAAAGAGACGGCAGCGTTTCATTACCAGATGTACGAGCTGGCGCTTCACGCGGCGCGTCAGGCTGAAGCCGCTTTCAACTTCGAGCGCGGATTCACGAGCCGGACATTCATTCCGTGCGAATCATGGGACACGCTCCATGAAGGGCTACTGGCCGGCGAGCGGCTCCAACTGGCGCTGCGAACGATGGAGAAGGCCTACCTCGACGCCAACGTGCGCGAGTACGAGTTGAACAAGAACTTCTCGCTGCGGCTGCATTTCCCGATACAGTTTCTGCAGTTGAAAACGACCGGGATGTGCGAGTTCGAGATACCGGAATGGCTGTTCGATCTGGACTACCCGGGCCAGTACATGCGTCGCATCAAGAACGTGATGCTGACGATCCCCACGGTGACGGGCCCCTATACCGGCGTCCATTGCCGGCTCACACTGCTCAGCAGCCAGGTGCGCGTGGACCCGTCGTTATTGTGTCCTCCGGAAAAGTGCTGCGGCAAATGCGAGTGCGAAAACGAATACGAAACCTGCCACTGCGATCCGCGGATCGTCAGGCAGTATGGCGCCCGCGAGGCGATCGCCACTTCGAGCGGACAGAACGACAGCGGCATGTTTGAGTTGTCATTCCGCGACGAGCGTTACCTGCCGTTCGAATTCCAGGGTGCTGTCAGCCGTTGGCGTCTCGAGTTGCCGCGCGACAACAACTTCTTCGATATGGAAACACTATCCGACGTCGTGTTCACCTTGAACTACACGGCGCGGGAAGGCGGCGACGTGCTTCGGGAGGCGGCTAATCAGGCGGCGCAATGTCACGTGCGCCATGGCTGGTCGTTGTTCGACGTGCGTAACGAGTTCCCGGATGGGTGGCATGTGTTCCAGTCGGGTCTCCGCCGCGATCGCGAATGTGACCGGCTCCTGACGCTGCCACTGACGCGAGAGCTCTTTCCGTTCCTGCCCTGCGATCGGGCGCTCACGGTCCTGCGCTTCGGCATTTTGTTCGAGACGCGCGAGGCACGCGAATACGCCTGCTGCCAGGGCCAGTACACCTGCTGTGGCAGTCCTCGCGTCGATGCGCGTCCCTGCGGATGCGGATGCGAGCCGCACCTGCGTCACTGCGACGCGTACTCCTGTAACGACTGCCAGGCGAGTTGTTGCTGCGAGTGCATTCCGAATTGTCACGTAGTGGAATTTACTCCGCACATGGGCCAACATGCGCATCCCGGCGACTGTGAGTGCGACAACATCGACGTCCGTTGCGTCGCGAGCGACGAGTGGCCCGGACTGTACTACGGAGTTGTGGACTACACCGTCGGTCCGCTGCATGGCGATAATCGCAGCGAGATCACGCTTGAATTCCCACCGACTGTCGGCGAAGTCCTTCGGCTGTATCTCCTGTGCTTTTACGTATCGGTTTCGCCGGTCTGCGATCCGCCGGCGCGGCGGCATCATCCGTTTGTGAAGCCGTCGCCGCTTCCCACCGCGGCGGAGTACGGCCACGGCAGTCACTCACGAATGAGCCGATCGACAGACCGTGGTCCAACTGTGAGGCAATGAAATGCCACCCATCGCAGAGCAGCAGAGTGAGACCGAGTCGTCTGCAGCCAGGAGCGCAGGGAAGGAGGGAGGCGAGGAACAAGGCAGCGGCCTGCTGCCGGCGATTTCGTTGCCGAAGGGCGGTGGCGCTATCCGCGGGATCGGTGAGAAGTTCGCCTCCAATCCGGTCACCGGCACAGGCTCGATGACGATACCGATTGCGACCAGTCCCGGTCGCTCCGGTTTCGCTCCGCAGCTCGCGCTCTCTTACGATTCCGGTTCCGGCAACGGGTCGTTCGGTTTCGGCTGGAACCTCTCGCTTCCTGCGATCACTCGCAAAACTGATAAGGGTCTTCCGCAGTATCGTGATGCTGAGGAGTCGGATGTATTTATTCTGTCAGGCGCCGAAGATCTCGTTCCCGTACTACTCCCTGACGAGACGCGGTACGAAGACACAACCAGCCATCCCGGGTTTACCATCCATCGCTATCGTCCGAGGATCGAAGGACTGTTTGCCCGGATCGAGCGCTGGACCGAAGACGTCACCGGCGATGTTCACTGGCGATCAATCACCCGCGAGAACATCACTACCATCTATGGACGCAGCAACGATTCCCGCATCCATGATCCCGGCGAAGCCTCCTGGCCCAACCCGCGCCGCATCTTCAAGTGGCTGATCTGCGAGAGCTACGACGACAAGGGCAACGCCATCGTCTACGAGTACGCAGCCGAAAACGACGTTCTCGTCGACCGGACGCGCGCAAACGAACGTAACCGTGTTCGGACTGCGAACCGCTATCTCAAGCGCATCAAGTATGGCAACCGCGTATCTCGACTCGTCGAGCCGGATCTGTCGAAAGCAGAGTGGCTGTTCGAGGTGGTTTTCGATTATGACGAAGACCACTACACACAGCTTCATCTCGACCCTGAACGATCCGAAGCAGAACAACATCGTTTCGCTCAGGCCTGCATCGATTCGAACGGCAACTGGCGTGTGCGTCCCGATCCGTTCTCCGTGTATCGTCCGGGCTTTGAAGTTCGATCGTATCGCCGGTGTCGCCGCGTCCTCATGTTCCACTGCTTCGCGGAGCTTGGTCCGGAGCCGTGTCTCGTACGGGCTACCGAGTTTGAGTATGACGATCTTGTCGACTACGACCACCACGCGCCGCCGTCTCTCGAAGCCGAGCTCAGCCATCAAGGCAGCACGCGCTACGCATCGTTCATCCGCCGCGTCGTCCAGTCGGGCTATGTCCGTGACGAGGCGCGACCCGTTGAGGTCAGAGATGGGCTGCGGTACGTCACGTATCTTCAAAAATCGCTTCCGCCGCTCGAGTTTGAATACTCCAAAGCGAAAATCCAGGAGGAGGTTCAGTACCTCGACGAGGAAAGCCAGGAGAATCTTCCTGTAGGCGTGGACCTCACGGGGTATCAATGGGTGGACCTCGATGGCGAAGGACTCTCCGGCATTCTGACAAAGCAGGGCAGCGCCTGGCACTACAAGCCGAACCTCGGCGGGGGGAAGTTCGGCCCCATGCAGACGCTGCCCACTCAGCCCTCACTCTTCGCACAGGTTGGTGGCGAACATCTGCTCGACCTTTCCGGCGATGGGCAGCTCGATGTCGTCGCTTTTGCAGGCACTGCCCGAGGGTTCTACGAGCGCACTGTCGACTTCGACTGGGAATCCTTCCGGACGTTTCGGCAGCTCCCCAACATCCGTTTGGACGATCCGCATATCCGCTTCATTGATTTGACCGGCGATGGTCATGCCGACGTGCTCGTTACGGAGCACGAAGTTTTCACCTGGTATCGATCGCTCCAGGAAGAAGGCTTTGATTCGGCTCAGCACGTGCGCAAGCCCCGAGACGAGGAAAAAGGTCCGCGCCTGGTCTTCGCCGACCGAAGGCAGTCCATCTATCTTGCAGACATGAGCGGTGATGGACTCACCGACCTGGTGCGCATCACGAACCGCGAGGCATGCTACTGGCCCAACATCGGATACGGCCGCTTCGGCGCCAAGGTGACCATGGACAACGCGCCGTGGTTGGACCAGTCCGATCAATTCGACCCGGCGCGTCTGCGGCTGGCAGATATAGACGGCGGCGGCGCCAGCGACATTCTCTACATCGGCCGTGACGGAGTTCGCCTCTACTTTAACCAAGCCGGCAACGCGTGGAGTGAAGCGCGAAAGCTCCACGCGGTTCCGCCCTTCGATAACCTCTCTTCCGTGACCGTTTCTGATTTACTCGGAAATGGTACCGCTTGTCTGGTTTGGTCCACGCTTCCACCGGCCGATGCGAAAAGCCGGCTTCGCTACATCGACTTGATGGGTGGACACAAGCCTCACCTGCTCGTGAAGGTGATCAACAACCTCGGCGCCGAGACGATCGTCAGTTACGCGCCGTCGACGAAGTTTTACGTGGAGGACAAGCGAAACGGGAAGCCATGGATCACACGCATTCCTTTTCCCGTGCACGTTGTGGAGCGTGTCGAAACTTACGACCGCATCAGCAACGGCCGTTTTGTCACCCGGTACGCGTACCACCACGGCTACTTCGACGGGCACGAACGGGAGTTTCGCGGTTTCGGCCTTGTCGAGCAGTACGACACCGAAGAGTTCGCGATGCTGAGGGCGAGCGGTGTATTCCCAACGGGCGCGAACGTAGAGGCCTCGTCCCACGTTCCGCCGGTCTTGACGAAGAGTTGGTTTCACACTGGTGCATACCTGGGGCGCGATCACATCTCCGACTACTTTGCCGGTCTCGTCGATGCACGAGACACGGGAGAGTATTTTCGCGAGCCCGGTCTCACGGATACACAGACACGAAACCTGCTCCTCGATGACACCATCCTGCCCGCTGATCTGATGCCAGACGAGGAGCGTGAAGCATGCCGAGCGCTACGAGGGTCTCTTTTGCGTCAAGAGGTGTATGCCCTCGACAACAGCGACAAGGAAAGCCTTCCGTATGCGGTCACCGAACGCAATTACAGTGTGAAGCGTCTCCAGGGACGCGGTGACAACCGCCACAGCGTGTTCCTCACGCATGCCCGGGAAGAGCTCATCTACAACTACGAGCGCACGATCGTTCCAGTTATCGGAAAGCAACTCGTCGACGAAGCGACAGCAGCGGCAAACCCCAGAGCGGAGTGGCTTCTCGATCCGCGCGTCGGGCATTCCCTGACGCTCGAAGTCGACGACTTCGGCAACGTCTTGAAGACAGCGAGTATCGGCTATGGCCGGCGTTTCGCTGATGCCTCATTGTTGCAAGCGGTACAGGAGGAGCAGGCGAAGACACACCTGACATACACCGAGAACCGGGTCACGAATTCAATCGATGAAGCGGCAGCTTACCGAACACCTCTGGCCTACGAGGCGCGCACGTATGAGTTGACTGGATACATCCCCTCCGGAATCGCCGGCCACTTTTGTGCCGAGGACCTTGTCACCCGCAGACCTGCGGATACGACCGCTTTCAACGCCGTCTTTGACGACGAGCTGAGCTACGAAGAACTGCCAACGGATGGCAAGCAACGCCGTCTGATCGAGCATGTCCGGACAGTCTTTCGCCGCGACGATCTAGTGGACGCATTGTCGCTGGGACAACTGGAGTCGATGGCCCTTCCCTTCGAAACCTACAGGCTCGCGTTGACACCTGGTCTGATACTGCAAGTCTTCAACGAGAACGGCCCTGTAAACCGGGTCTCCGACGAGATGCTGGAGGGCACGGAATCGACGCCGGGAGGCGGATACGTTCACATGCGGAACGAAGCGGGGGTGCTCGATTCGAATTGGTGGATTCCATCAGGGCGCCTGTTCTTCTCGCCCGGTTCTAACGACAGCGCTGCGGAGGAACTCAATCATGCGCGGGCTCACTTCTTTCTGCCGCAGCGCGGGCGCAATCCCTTCCACACAGCGGCTGCGAGCACTGAGAGCTTCGTAGTTTATGACCACTACGACCTGATGGTTAGCGAGTCGCGAGACGCTCTCGACAATCGCGTGACCGTGGGTGAGCGGCACCAGGATCCGACGCAGTCTCTCGTCAAGAGTGGACAGGACTACCGCGTCCTGCAGCCCGCGCTCGTGATGGATCCCAACCGCAACCGCACGGCGATGGCGTTCGATGTGCTCGGCATGGTGGCGGGCAGCGCCGTGATGGGCAAGCCCGAGGATAACCCTCCTGTCGGCGACAAGTTGACGCAGGCATTTCGGCCGGACCTGACACAGGCCGAACTGGATGCGTTTCTGGCAACACCGAAAGGTCCGATTGCCGCGCAGTTGCTCGCTGAAGCCACATCGCGCGTCATCACTGATCTCACGATGTACTTTCGTGAGCCGGACCTCGCAAAGAAACGACCAGTATTCGCTGCCACCCTTGCGCGCGAAACACATGTCAGCGAGCCCCTCTCACCGAGTGGCCTTCGCATCCAGATCAACTTCTCCTATTCGGATGGATTCGGGCGCGAAGTACAAAAGAAAATGCAGGCAGCGCCAGGTCAGGTGCCTCTTCGTGATGCGAACGGCGCCGTCGTGGTCGACGCGAACAACCAGCCACAGATGACGCCCAACAGCGTGAGCCCGCGTTGGGTGGGAACCGGGTGGACCATCTTCAACAACAAGGGCAAGGCCGTTCGCAAGTACGAGCCGTACTTCACGGATACGCACCTCTTCGAGCGCGACGTTCGCATCGGTGTTAGCTCTATTCTCTTCTACGATCCGATTGCGCGCGTGGTCGCCACGCTGTTCGCGAACCACACCTGGAAGAAGGTGATCTTCGGCCCGTGGTACGCGGCTTCATGGGGTGTGAGCGACACGGTGCTCATCGCTGCCCCCGAGCCAGACGCGGACGTAGGAAGCTGGTTCGCTCGACTCCCTGCGAGGGAATACACTCCGACATGGCACGGACTGCGGACAGACCCGGCCTACGCGTCTTTGTTCGCGGCGCGCTATCCAGACGCTGACCTGCGCGCGAATGAGCAGACCGCCGCGCGCCAGTCGGAAACGTACGCGCAGACACCCACTTTCGCGCACGCCGACTCTCTGGGTCGGACCATCCTCAAGGTGGCCCACAACCGCTTTCAGCACAGCAACGCCGCGGCGCCGGCGGAGGAGTTTTACGTCACGCGCGTCGTGTTCGATATCGAAGGCAATCAGCGAGAGATCATCGATACGAACGAGCGGCTCGTGCTCCGCTATGACTACGACATGCTGGGCGACCGTATCCATCGAGCCGGCATGGAGGCGGGCAGTCGTTGGAGCCTGAGCGATGTCGCTCTCAAGCCGATATACACGTGGGACAGTCGCGGCCACCGTTTTCGCACCACGTATGATGTTCTCGCGCGACCCATTGAAGACTTCCTGCTCGAGGACGTTGGTCCGGAGGTGCTCGTCGGGCGGAGTGTCTACGGTGAATCTCGTGACGCTCCTGAAGCGCACAACCTCCGTGGCAGGCCCGTGGAGATCTTCGACCAGGCCGGCATCGTCGTCACTGATCGATATGACTTCAAGGGTAACCAACTCAGCACCACGCGCCAGCTTGCCGACACGGTCGAGGTCGACGGCCACTCGCAACCATGCTACAAAGTCCGGGTCGATTGGCGCGCGGCCGTCACGCCGATCCTCGAGAAGTACGTCACCCACTCGAGCTTCGACGCACTCAATCGGCCGATTCAGCTCGTCGCGCCTCGCAGCGATCAGCCCGGCGCGAAGATCAATGTCCTCCAGCGGGTGTACAACGACGCCAGCCTGCTCGAGCGCGTGGACGTGTGGCTGGATCATGGAAACGTACCCGACGCGCTCGTCGAACCGGAAGTGAACGCTCCGTCCGCTGTAGGTGTCGTCAACATCGACTACGATGCCAAAGGCCAGCGGCTCCGCATCGACTACAAGAACGGAGTCTCGACTCACTATAGCTATGACTTCGAGACGTTTCGTCTCGTTCACATGCGTACGGAGGTGGCTGGGCCAGGCCAACGTCTACAGGACCTGGACTACACCTTCGACGTGGCCGGCAACCTTACGCACATTCGCGACAACGCTCAGCAGACGGTCTTCTTTGCCAACGCGCGCGTTGAGCCCAGCGCGCGTTACATCTACGACGCTACATTTCGCTTGATCGAGGCCACCGGCAGAGAACACCTCGGCGAGATTGGTGGAGCTCCGATTCCGCCTTCTTATGACGATGCTCCTCGTGTTGGCCGCGTCGGGATACCGAATGAGGAAGACGGGCAAGCTCTCGGCAAGTACATCGAGCGCTATCTCTACGATCAGGTTGGCAATCTGTCGAGCATGCGGCACGTGGGAAGCGATCCGCGGCAGCCTGGTTGGACGCAAACCTACGCGTACCACGAACCGAGCCAGCTCGAGCCCGGCGAGTCGAGCAATCGTCTCAGCAGCACGACGATCGGCTCCGAGACTGCTGTCTACAGCAACGAGGGTGACGGTTACGACGCTCACGGCAACATGCTGAAGATGCCGCAATTGTCGATCATGGTGTGGAACGATCGCGATCAGCTGCAGATGACGCAGCGGCAAGCCGTTAATGAGAGGGACACTGACGGTGAGCAGCGAGAAGGCGAGCAGACCTGGTACGTCTACGACTCCGGTGGGCAGCGGATTCGCAAGGTCACAGCGCTACCTAACGGTCGTATCAGGGACGAGCGTCTTTATCTCGGCGGGTTCGAAGTCTATCGCAAACCGGCAGATGACCTGGTGCGCGAAACGCTTCACATCATGGACGACAAGCAGCGCATCGCCCTGGTGGAGACACGCGTCCAGGGAAACGAACCTGAAATTCCTCAGCAGCTTGTCCGTTACCAGTTTGGCAATCATGTGGGATCGGCATGCCTGGAGACGGACGAGCAGGCGCGGCTGCTCTCGTACGAGGAGTACACGCCCTACGGAAGCACCGCGTATCAGGCGGTGCGGAGCCGGCTTCAGACGCCAAAGCGATATCGGTTTACAGGGATGGAACGCGATGAGGAGTCGGGACTCAGCTATCACGCGGCCCGTTACTACGCGCCGTGGTTGGCGAGGTGGACGGCGTGCGATCCGGCTGGTCCAGTCGATTCGGTCAGCCTGTACGTTTATGCCGCGAACAATCCAGTAAGCTTTGTAGATCCACTGGGGAGTGAGTGCGATCCCACTACTCAGTCATGCGTCGATACAACGGAACCGACAGTTCGCGAGGAAGCGTTACAGCAATCCTTGCCGGAGGAAGAACGTTATCTTCCGCCGCCGGAGTCTACCAGTTCGGCTGACCCTCCTTCCGGGTCTACCTCAGAACCAGGGATACCGGGATTGGAAATTGCGAGCGGAGGCGTAGGTGTAACCTCGTTGGGATTGCGATCGTATTTTGCTCCCCTCAGTGCGAGTGGTGAAGCGCTTCAGGGCCCTTTCATTCTCTGGTCGAGAAAAGCCCTTGAAACCGCAAGAGCGATGGAAGCGGCACGAGAAGGCCATACTATTTTCCAAACTCGAGCAGGCGTGCAAATGGAAGCTGAATTAGCAGCGTTGAGGCGAGTACCCGGATTTCCAGGTGCTTTTCGCAGTGAGCTGCCCAGGGAAGAAGCAGGAGAAATAATGAGAAGGTATAGTCGCATCGCTGCTCGCGAAGCAGGTATCAGCGGTGTTGGTGTTACCACGGCAAATGCTCCCGGGACTATACCTGCAGGTAGTATTCAGGAGCTCGAAATCCGAACAGCGCGCTTCTATGGTACAGGCATGGGGGCTTTGAATGTTGGAGGCGGCGTGTTGATGCTGTCCAGCATAAATACTGAAAGAGATCCCGGAATCATCACAGGTGGAAAAATAGTCAGCGGAGGCGCCAGTGTTGTAGGTGGAGGATTGGAAATCTACGGCGCATGGACATTGACTGCGGGAGCAACGACGACAGGAGCGGCTCTATCCGGCGTGGGAACCATTGTTGCCGTGCCGATCATCATGTACGAGATTTACAGGCCCAGAGGTTTCATGGCCTACGATCCCGTGTTAGCCGACAGGGCTATTCGAGAAGGGCGTAATCCATTCTGCGCTCAATGTCATGGTCCAGGAGGCGCTTTAGATCCGAACAACGACTGGAATGCCGGAGGCGCTCGCCGCGAGGCGTTTGTGCGGAGATTGCAGTGGGTGGATTTGGGAGAATGATCAGCTTAGTCTCCCTGCAACGACGACACGAGACGGTCGAACCGTTCGCGGTCGGCTGGTGGAGCGTTCTGTAATGATTTTGCGTATTCGGTGACCAACGCAGAGAACGAAGGATTGCCGGCAAGTTTGGCCAGGATGATTGAGTGCATCGCGTGGGAAAGTAAAATAGTGGTGTCAAACCCGGGAAGCTTTTTGGTGTTCATCGCGTCATCCAGCGATTGGACGTCTCGGTACTTTTCAAGGAATGGCAGGACCTTTGAATTGATCAGCGGTGTTAAGTCGGCCAGAGCTGAGTCGATCTCTTCCTTTGTTGAGACCTTATACTCTTTCGGATCTGGTTCAATGAAGTAGCCAAGTCGCGTCAAGGAAGTGGTCGTTTGCGCCTGGCCTGGTCCCATAGCGCCGGAGAACTGGTTGAAGATTTCCTCCACCGCGTCGAGTCGGATACCGATAGTCAGTGAGAACACGAACACGGGATTAAAGTCGTACAAAGGAACATAGATCTTTTGGAACCCGTTGGGGATCGATCGGGTAAAAGCACCTTCACGTTTATTCAACCTGAACCCGGCGCCGGCTAATACTTCCTTCAGACCGGCAAAAATAAAATCTCTCACCTCCTGTTTTTTCATGCGTTCCCTTTCCCCTACTCGAGGTCAATAGTTACGAGTCACAATTGCGCCTGTAGCCGGATCATTGACACACATCTGAACGGTCGGCTCAAGAGTAACCGGCGTGTTTGGCGTAAAGCCGGCTGTAGTGGCGTTTGGCCCACGAGGTACGGCCGTAATCGGAGCGCCCTGAGTTATCCAGTCGTAGACGACACTTTGATTCTGCGTAACGGTGCTTTGCAGATTGGTATTGGGATTTGCAAGATTCCTCACTGAGCTGAATTTCGCATCGACAACTTGCACCGTTTGGTTCGGTGTCCGCACAGTGTTATCCGCCCGAATCGTAACTGTCTGGGGACCGTTGGGCCCGGGACCGGTAACGTCAATGGTCACCTGTGTGCCGACGTTTGCGGGTGGATTCTGTGACAGCAGCATTTGCGTAACGTTACCCTCATGTTGTTGCCATGTCGTGGCGGGAGTCGCCGGCGTAGATGGTCCAGGTGTTCCGGCCTGAGCAGCGGGTGTCGCCGCCGGAGCAGCAGGTGTGGCCGCCGGAGCTACCGCGGGATTGGGTGCGACAGTGGTTGCAGGCGCTGCTGCCGGCGAAGAATTTGCGGCGGCTGGGGGAGAGCTGGTTGCGGGTGTGGCTGGGGCCTCGGGTGCCGGAGTCGCCATGCAGGCGAGTGCTCCACCTGCCCCGCCTCCTATCGTTGAGACTAACGTCCCTACTGGAGAATACGATTGCTGTGTTCCAACTGCGATGCTGACGGTTTGACTAGCCACGTCACCCGTCAATCCAGCCGTTGCTCCTCCGGCGATATAGGATGTCAGTTCACTTGCGCCAGCCGAAGTCGCTAGTCTGCCGGCTGCTGGACCAGTAGCTCCGCCAACCGCTCCGCCTACCGCTCCGGTAAAGGCGCCAATTGAACCCATCGCCAAGGCATCTTCAGCGCTTCCTCCGTTTGCCAGCGTCGTGGCAGCGGCGTTAGTACCGCCACCGACGGCGCCCGCCAGGGTGCCGGAAATAAGAACACTTCCCGTCGTACCGCCAGTCGCGACCGCAGTGCCACCGATTCCGGCAGCTCCTGTTACTGCGAGCGATGCACCAAAGGTCAAACCGGCCAGACCCCCAGCCACTACTCCAATCGCCCCGCCTTGAGCCGCTCCTGCCCAACGTTCCCCGGGTTTAGCGGTCCAGGCGCCTATCACGGCGCCACCAACACCGCCAATCAAGGCGCCAATGCCGGCGGCAGCGAGATTGATCGCGCGGCCATCGGGGTCGATATAAATAACCGGATTGCCTTGCGCATACACATATCGATGAAGACTCATGGGTGAGCGAATGTCACCCTGCAAGTCGTCGCAACTCACCCACCAACCCAACCACGGAGCGTAATAACGCGCGCCGTAATAATAGAAGCCGCTTTCCTCGTCGCGCTCCTTGCTCGTGTATCGATAGCGCTTCAGGCTGAGCTCGGCTGCACTTCGTCCGGCCTGAAACGAGGTCGTGCCGAAGGGGTGATGTTCTTCATAGGTGACGACGGCGCCGGTCCCGTCCAACTCCAGATTCGTGGATACCAAATGGTTGCCGAACTGGTAACGCAAGAGCGGTGTAGGCGTGTCGCTCGATTTGGACTCGTCGACGGTTTGCGTATCGACCAGTGCTACTCTTTTTTTGTCGTCCATGACGTGCAACGTCTCACGCTCGAGCGTCAGCGTTCCCGCACCGTCGCCATACTCGCGGTAAACCTCGAAGCTGCCGAGATAGATGCGCTCCTTCCGGCGCGCTCCGTTTTGCGACTCGATCACCTTGCGCACGCGTTGGCCCATCGAATCGTAGACGTAACAGGCTGTTCCGCCGCCACCCAAATCTATTTGCTGTAACCGGTCTTCAAAGTTCCACACCAGCGTTGGCAAGTGCGGCATAGAGGTCATGTTTCCCTGGATGTCGTAGCTGTAGGTCTCGATTTGGTTGACGCCGTTTCCGACCGTGGTACGGGATAGCCGATTACTGTTCTGCGTCTCCTCGATCTGACTCTTTTCGTTGTATTCGTATCGACGCGTCCAACTCCCACGATCGGCAACATGGCGGAAGACGAGGAAGTTTCCCGCTGCGTCGTACTGGTAGCGTTCGGTGTAGCCGCGGAGGGCCTGGTAGTCGTTTGGATGCGCTTCAAAACCGGCAAACGGATAATCCCGGTTTTGACCAGGCGGCGGCTCGAAATTTACGGACGTCTGTCCGACGTGCTCTCGTCCGGTTGCTTCAATCAAACGATAGATGGCGTCGTAGGTGTAGGTAGCGGTTGCGTCGAGAGTTTGGCCATCGTGAAAGATAGTCTTGAGAGCAGCATCTGCAATCTGCGTGAGATTCCCTACCGGGTCATAGGTGTAGCGCAGGTCTTGTATCACTCCGGCATTTTGGAAGAGTTGTGACGCAAGCCGGTCGCGCTCGTCTGCACGCACGGTCTTGAGATTGACCAGGCGGAAGGTCAGCGGATCGTATTCGTAAGTGGTTACGGCGCCGTTGCCAGACTCGACCTGCTCGCGATGTCCCTTCACGTTGTAATTGATTCGATTGATGAATGGTGTGACTTCGTCCGCCCCGCGTAGCTTAACGTCCAGGGCCTTCAGCAGATTGGCCTCGTTATAATGAGGGACACTGACGCTGTTGTCCGGAGAAACCAATTCGGTCGGCCGGTTGAGCCCATCGTAACTTGTGTGGCTGGCCCAAACTTCTTCTTCCAGCGCTACTTCGGTGTTCCAATCCAAAATCGACTTGTACTCACGTGCGAGCGTCCGGCGGCTGTCGAGCAGGTTTCCCTTGAAATCAAACTTGTCGCTTGTTACCACACCGGCTTGGTCGAAAAATTTCGATATCTTTCCGCGCAGGTTCGCCGCTTCCGGGTCAGGCTCACTTTCACCATAAACAGTTCGACCCACCAGCATCTCGGCGCCGCCGTCCTCGCGCAGTAATGCTTCGGTCGGGCGCCGCGATGCGTCATATCGCGTATGGAACTGCCGGTTGTTGCTGTCCCAAGAATACAGTTGTTTACCCGCGACGTCGGTCAGCATCCAGCGCTCGCCGGCTTCCATGGTCGATTGATGAATGCGATTGGACAACATGTCGTAGTCGTAGGTTGTGATCACGCGGTCGTGAGGATCGATGATTTGACGGTGATTGCCTTCGATGTCGGTGTTGACGCGCGTGTAGTAGAACTCCGGAGTGACGGGGCCGGCGGGTGTCGTCGTTGCGTCGTCGGTGAACCGATTCTGCTTGACAGTCAGGAACGCGCGTCCGAGCGAGTCTGAGTGAACGACGTCGGGAGTCAGCGCATGGACCGCAGCTTTCCGGGCCGCTGCTTGTTCTGCTGGTCCAAGCGAGCCGCTGTCGCGTTGCGCATACCACGTTGGGAGATAGTCCGTATTCGGCAAACGCCGAAAGAACATGCCTACATCGGGGTCTGTTTCAGGATCGGCCACCAGGACGGTGTCGTTTGCATCCCAGGTTTCCTGCCGCCACGCATCAAAAACCGTTTTTTCCCAGGTGTGGTTGGGTTGCAAGGTCGCCACTATGCGTTCACCCGGGTCATAAAACAGAGTCAGACTGACTCCGATGCGTATATCAAATTCAAAGCGGTGAGTATCACTGAAGAATGGCTCAAAACGGCGGACGGGCTTGCCTTTGTTATTGAAGATCGTCCAGCCACTGCCCACCCAGCGAGGACTGACGTCTTTTGCCGTGGGCACCGGCTGATTATTGTCGCCAACCACGATCCGGCCGTTCGCATCGCGCACGGGAACCGGTCCCGGCTCGGCCTGAATTTTTTTCTGGATCTCTCTTCCCAGCCCGTCGGAATAAGAGAAGGCGTGCTGAACAACAGTTGACTCGCCTGGCTGCAGGTCAGCATCGTGCGTCTCGCGAGTGAGAGTGTAAACAACATTGGGCTGCGGATTGGCTGTCGCGCTGGTGCGCTGGTAAAGGTGCAGGTCGTAGACCATCCGCGAGCCGGCTCGTTTGAGAATGTCCTGTGGGTTGGCGAGAGGGTCTTGCAGGTGAGCGATGATTGTCGGTTCATCGAGATCCGTTTCAAATCCCTCCAGCGAATCACCCACTTGTTCGTCTTCTTTGCCCATTACCGCTGTCCCGACCAACATTCCCAAAGCATCGAAGGCCGCACTGCCGCGGTTACCATTCGCGTCCGTTACAAGGATGGGTTGCAGGAAGCGATAATCGTTTGTCGATCTCCTGACGTTGCCGACTGCATCTCGCGTCTCAACCGGCAACAAGTCGATGTCGTCGTAAGTGACGGTAGTAACACCGCCCAGTGGACCAACGAACCGCCGCGGCCCGAAGAAATGCGCGCGCGCGCGGCTCAATTCGGCCGCAGGTAAATCCGGCTCGGTCGAAAAAAAGACTCGGCCGGACGGAAGCCACCAGTTCTCATCGCGCTCGCTGTGAACGTAGCCGCCTTCCGCCAGCATTTCCTCGGTGACACGCCCTTGATAGGTCTCGAGCAGACTTGGCGTGAAACATTGCTGGTAGCTTTCAAACGGCAGCGCCATCGATTCGAGTTTTCCTAACGGTAACGGCCCCTCGAGATCGTTGCGGCGATAGATGGTCCGCACGCGCTCGATCAAACGTTTCTGTAAACCATCCGCTGGTTCTGCTTCATACGCGAGTTCGGCGGCGTTTTGAATAGCGTTGTTCAGGAAGTCAAAGTCATATCGATCCGAACCGGCCGGCAACCCCGTCAGTTCGAATGTTTGGCTCTCGCAAAGCAAGGGGGTGCGGTAGTCGTCATTCAGATCGATTGCATTCGTGAATCTATTCTCGGTGCACGTTACGAACGTCTGCGCTTGCTTTGCCTGATCACGAGCGCTCAAGGAAGTGTCGGGGCGGCGGCGACCGTAACCGATCGAGGCGGAGCGCACGATGTTTCCGTACTCGTCAACCGCTAATGTAAGAGCGTGACCGATTCGCGGATCCTGCGGTTTGCGCTCGTAGCGGTAGTCGACCATTTCGCGCGCATGAGTGAAGTAAACACCAAACTGATTTTTCGCTGACGGCTGCACTTGTCTGACTGCGTAGTTGGCCTGAACAACTACGTAAGGATGTACGCTCTGGGGAGTATCATCCAGCGCGTAGGTTTCGCGTCTGAGTAGAGAGCCTTTCAACGCGCGATGCGCGTCGCGTAGATCGCACGAATCGACATTTGACGAGATGACGTTGAGTGGAAGCAATTTCGCCGTCGCCTCCACGTCGTTCAGTCCCGGTTCGCGGTAATACTCCTCTCTGAAGCGTCGCGTGATGCTTTCGCCTTCAGACCAGTAGCCCGTGTGAAACCAGGATTTGGTTAATATCGGAGGAACATGTAAAGCCTCGTCGATGTTCTCCGCAGCAGGAAGTCCATCTACCGAGCTGAGTGCCGCAAACTCTTCCGTGTCGCGTTGCTCGACATAACCAAAGCCTCGAAACTCACGTTCGACTCCATCGAAATAACCGTGGCGATATTCATACTTCGTTACAAAGCGGTTGCGGCTGATGAAGTCGTACACGTCTACGCGCTCGACCACATGAACAGGGAAGGGAAGTCGAGTTACCCAGGGCGTTCCCCTGAGCTTGTCTGCGATGTAGAACACCGTCGAAGAAGCGTATTTAAAGCGCGTCTCGGACCCGAGGTTGTTCTTCATAGCGATCATCAGGTGCGGCTTTTGGCCTCCCATCAGATCGAGGAAACGCATCGGTCCTCGCGGAACACCGGGTAATGGCGTTGACCAGACGACGCAGGCGGTACCGTTGCCTAACAGATCGACTACGGTCACTGCCGATAGATTCTCTATGGACGGAAAATCCGGAAGCGATGTACGTGAGCTCCAACTATTTCCAGATTGGTTAAAGTAAAGATGAATGCCGTCGGACGCGAGATAGACAATGTCGCTCACACCTGAGCCATCGATGTCCGCGAGGTGAATGCGGCGCTCGTCAAACAAGTCAGGCTTATCAAATCGGGGCGCGTTGTCCATCGTTACCTTCGGACCGAAGCGCCCGTAACCCAGGCTGGGCCAGTAACACACCTCGCCGTTGCGAACGCGCACAAGGTCGGACAGTCCATCGCCGGACATATCCGCCAGATAGATCGACTGCGTTCCGTCGGCAAAAACGACTCGCGGGCCCCTTTCTTCATTAAGAACTCGCGGCAATCTTTCCGCAGGGCCGAAGCCTTCCTCGGCGAGCGACGGATACCACGTAAACGCTTCGTTTTCTGTAATCAGGACGTCGACGCGACCGTCGCCCGTAAGGTCGACGAATCGCAGGTTCGGGTCGTCGAAAGAGATATTGGGGAAAGAGGTGAACGAAGTAAAACGCTCCCAGTTGTGATCTTTCGTGCGCTCGTAGAAACCCGGTGTCGGGCCGCTGAAATCGACGAGATCGAGTTGACCATCACCGGCAAGATCGATCAGTTGCTGTCTCCCGGTATTCAACGCACCCAGCGACGGTTTGTTGGCAACAACTTCGAGCGGTCCGAATCTCGCGCCTCCGAGATTAGGTTTGTAGAACCACGTGCTCGCTTGTTCGGTAAGAATGCCTGACAGCCCTTCACCATCGAGATCCACCCAGCGATAGTTTGTGCCGTCCAGGCCGTACGGAAGATTTTCCAAACTGCCGGCATCGATTGTTTGAATCCGCTGGTCGATAATGGCCTCGCTGTATTCAAACTCCAGCGGCGGCATTGATTTCTTTAAATAAGTGTCGTTGTCCCTTCGCGCATAACCTGATTGAGTAACGTGAGTGATGAATGATGCGACCGGACTTTGCTTGAAACTGAACTCGGTCGAGCGCACCAGGTAGTTGTCCGTATCCAGCTTCTCGGGGAAGTGATGAAACATCAACGCTCGTTGGCATAGACGATAAGTTCGCACTTCGAAAGCCGCACGATGGCTCGAGAACGCATCTGGTCGAACCGACCATTTCGCGGTCGGGTCTTTTTGGGCGCGAACGAACTGCTGTCCCTGCGCATCAACTGGAAGCGATTCGTAATGACCTTCGTCATAATCAAAAACAACTTCAAACAGCCAATGCATCCTGGAAAGATCCGGCTCAACCAGCCGCGAAGGAACATTGCCGTATTGAACGCGCTTCAGGTATCGCTGCGCGGAGCGGCTTTTGTCGGTGCGGTTTTTCTCATGCGGCGCTTCAAGACGGATTCCTGCCGAGTCTTCGGGTTGATATTCGTAAAGTATGGCGTTGCCTTTGTCGTCATAGCTTTCGCAAATCAACCAGCTAAATACGCGAGCGGGATCCGCCGGATCAAATATTCGGCTTTCGGGTGTTCGTCCATAAACAGCGGTGACATTGTCGCGAGTGATCGAGCGCCAGTGAGTATCGCGAGATTCGCAATTTACCCAGCGCTCGATACGCGCGAAGAGTCCTTCGATTCGCGGACGGTAGAGATGGACCTGATACGCGACTCCGTCGACGCATAGCAGCAACGGCTTTCGTTCCCACCCGCCGATTTCTTGCTGGACCAGCGCGGGAACCAGATCCTCGGAGCCCGAGAGAATAAACGTGTCTGACTCTTCATCGTCGCGATAAAGCGGCAGGCCTTTGTCAGTCTTGCGCGTGATGGCCGGAAGTGAAAGAGTCCAACCAAGTCCAAATGGCCCGTTGCCGGCGCCGGAGTCGTAGGACAGCGCGAGTTGCGGTCCAAAACCCGAACGGCCTGGAGTCGTTGCAATTGGGATAGTCACAGATCCTGTGCCTGTCACCGGGTTAGCTGCAAACTTTTCTCCGATGCCACGGATCGCGCCGCCACCCTTCGACAGTGAGATAGCCGGAGGGGTGAAAGCGTTAGTATCGCCATTCGTATTGTTCGGCATCGGCGGTCTCCGGATGTGAAAACGCGATGAGATGAACGGGTAAATTAAGAAGATCCCGAGGAACGTTTGATGTGATCAACCACTCCTCGAGGCCGGGGTACGGATCTGACGTTGGTTATGAGAACAAGGTGTCAGATCGCTTTAACGAGAGAGGACCTTTGCCTTCAGTTGAGAGGCTGAGAAGACTCTCGTTGAGTTGAACGGACGCAGCCTAGCGGTTTTAGTGGCAAAGGTCAATAATTTTGCATGTAGTCGGCGGACGGTGACGATTTTCCATTTCTTTATCTACGTTGGCGAAAGCTGTACTCGTTGGGATGATGTCCGCCTCTTGACAATAGTTATGAACGGGAATAGGTTTCACCAACAACCCCTTTCAATCTACCAGCTTGAGCCGTGCAGTTTTTGACTGCGCTGAACATTCCCCCGAAAGAGTTTCATTAATTCCGTCGGTGCGCGTGCGCCGCCGTCTTGTCGTAACCTCGCCGATCATGGATTACATAGGGAGGAGACTGAAGACATGAGAGATAGATCGAGACGCATCATTGTTCTTGGTGTGATCGTAGCGATCCTGTGCGCGATTATACTTATCGTTCAAAAATCACCCGTAACTGCGGCTAAAACCACTGCTGGACCATCGCAGTTCTACGCCCAGCACAACCTTGTTTCTGATGGCTTTGTGCCGGCGGACCATATTAATACCGACGTTGTTAATGCGTGGGGCCTGGTGTCTGGTCCAACAACACCCTGGTGGATCGTTGATAATGGAACCGGGAAGTCTACGCTCTACAATGTTGCGACCGGCACTTTCCCATTAACCGTTACGATTCCCGGTGTTGGTGGCGAGCAGGGAAACCCGACTGGCATTGTCTTTAATGGCGGCACCGGCTTCGTCATTAACAACGGGGCTGGCACGAGCGCGGCGCGTTTCATCTTCGCCAGTGAAGATGGGACCATCTCAGCATTCCGCGGTGCTCCTGTCGTTACTGTCGTGCCAAATGAGCAGGCGCCGGAACATGGCGCCATCTATAAAGGTCTCGCGATCGATAGTGAGACCAATGGACAATTTTTGTATGCGACAGATTTTCATAATGGCGCTGTCGATATCTTCGATGCCTCCTTCCACGCTGTTACGATACCCGGAGCTTTCACAGATCCGAGCCTGCCGCCCGGCTTTGCGCCATTTGGTATTCAGAACATCAATGGCACGATCTATGTGACTTACGCGCTTCAGGACGAAGACAAAGAGGATGACGTTGCCGGCCCCGGAAATGGGTTCGTCGACGCCTTCACTACATCGGGAGCGTTTATTAGTCGCGTCGCTTCAACGGGCGAGCTAAATTCTCCATGGGGTTTGGCTCTGGCGCCTGCTGATTTTGGAAGGTTCAGCGGCGATTTACTGGTTGGCAACTTTGGCGACGGCCGAATCCACGCATTTCGCCTGGAGGGTGGGGAATTCGAAGCCGTCGGATTGCTTCACTCGGCAGCGGGAAAGCCGATCCAGATTGACGGGCTTTGGGCGCTTCAATTTGGACATGGCGCCAGCGCAAACGGACCGGCAAACACGCTGTTCTTTACGGCTGGACCTGCCGAGGAAGAGCACGGGCTGTTTGGGTCGATAGTTAACGTTGAACCGCCTGGCCGGCAATGATCGAGAACAGTAATTCCGAACCGTCTCTGAGTCTCAACCACAGGGACGGTTCGGAGTTATCAGGCCACTGCGTAGCGTGAAGCCCAACCCGCTCGAAAACAATCTGAAGCCGTAGAACCTTGTCACTGTTGGCTTGTCATTTCTCGCCTCAACCACGACCGAGCAAACTTCCACTCGCGCTCGACAGTTGTAGGGGAGATTTCAAGAATTTTTGCGATCTCTTCCAACGTAAATCCACCGAAATAGCGATAATCGACAATTCTTGCCTTTCGCTCATCCACTCGGTTTAGCTTGGTTAACGCCTCGTCGAGCATCAGCAATTCCTCAGACATCTCGTCCGACAGCACGATTGCTTCTTCAACGTCGATGTGTTCTGCTCTTTTCCCTCGCTTCTCTGCCAACTGTTGCCTGGCATGTTCAATCAGGATGCGACGCATGCGCAGGGCAACGAGCGAATAGAAGTGCTTGCGACTGTGCCAATCAATCTTCTCCCCTGCAATCAAACTCATCAGGGCCTCATTCACCAAAGCAGTTGTCTGCAATGTGTGATCAGGCCTCTCCTTAATCATGTAAGCGTGGGCGATCTTCCGTAATTCACGGTCGACCAATCGGATGAGCTTCTCCAGAGCCTGGGAATCGCCTTTACTCCATGCTTGCAGCAACTCAGTAATTTCGTGCGTCTGGGGCATCCGTCAAGAGACTCGCACTCAAATTTTACAGGTCAGCGAGGTTTGGAACGGGGAGCATCTTAGCGCAAACTCAAGCCCCACCTTCGAAAATTCTGGAGGTGCATCAGTTTGAATTTACGCGAAGGCGTTGGCGAATTTCAGCCCTCAAACTGACACACTTCGAAAATTCCAAATCTTACGCCATGTTTAAAGGTAATGAACCACGCCCTGGAACCATTACCTTGGGAAGCCCGATTCAAGGTGGCGAATGGTTGGAGGCACGATTTTGAACTCCAGCTATTGTCAGCGGAGCGATGAGTGTATAAGATGCCCCGCGCCAAATTGAGACCCGGGTGCTAGATCCTCCGCGCCTAATCAACTCGCTTTATTTTCCCGCCTTTAGGAGAACAATTGAATGGACCGCCCGACGTGGGATCGCATTCAAGAAATCTATCATTCGACCGTACCCATGGGTTCCTCCGAGCGCCATGTATTTCTAGCGTCAGCGTGTGATCACGATCCATTGATATTTCGTGAGGTTAACTCGCTGCTGGATGCCGAAAGCTCGGCCGGAGATTTTCTCGAGTCGTCCGTCTTCGAAGTCGGACTCAAGATAATTTCGAGCAACAGTCAAAAAAAGACAGAAACTCCGGTTGACAGGCTCATTGGCACCACGATTCACGAACGGTATCTGGTTGAAAAAGAACTTGGCCATGGTGGTATGGGCAAAGTGTATCTGGCTCGAGATTTAGATCTTCATGGCAGAGCGGTTGTGATCAAGATTCTTCTGGAGGCGTCCCTGCAAGAGCCGTACGTGGTGAAGAAGTTTCGTCAGGAAGTTGAGGCGCTGGCGCGTATCGATCATCCCAACGTGGTCAACGTGTTGGGCGCAGGTAAGCTTGATGATGGCAAGCCTTATATTGTCATGCAATGGGTGAGTGGGGTCACTCTGAGGTCACAGATTCCGATCGAGGGTATGAACCTGGAACGGGCGGCGTCGATTTTGCGACAGGTTGGGGCAGCGCTTGACGATGTTCATGAAAAGGGAATCTTTCATCGAGATCTGAAGCCCGAAAACATCATGATGCAGGTCAAGAGCGGCGCTGAGTTTGTCAAAATCGTGGACTTTGGTATTGCCAAGGTGAAGGACTCTGTAATTGCTCCGAGCACAGTCAACGAGATGCCGGTCGGCACCCTGTTGTACATGTCCCCGGAACAGCTTCGGGGCGGAACAAGACTCACGGCTGCCAGCGACATTTACTCGATGGGTGTTATTGCCTATGAAATGATCACTGGTCGCCGACCTTTTAATCCCGAGACTGCTCCTCAGTTGCTCGAGATGCATCGCGATGGCGTGCGTGTCAAGCCAACCGATCTACGAACGAGTTTATCTACCGAAGCTCAGGCCATGGTGCTGCGAGCCTTGTCGTTCGAGCCGGCGTCACGTTATGAGAGTGCGAGTGAATTTGGTGACAGCCTCGCACGTGCGTTGATAAATGGTCAGGGGGGATGGCAAGTCGGTTCGAGTCGTCCTCAAAGTTTCCATCCAACTGCCTTTGTTTCTCCTGTTGAGGCAGTAGCTACCGATAGTTTGCCCGCTGTTTCAGGGGCAACGAATGTGCGTCCTGAACAAATCTGGAAGAATCCTGTTTTCCTCACCGTCTGTCTCCTGATCTTGATGGTTGGGGGCTGGGTTCTCGCGAATAAAATCCGAGGTATTGTCACGGAACCTGAACCGATGCCAAGTCGATCGTTCACCTACTGGCTTACCGTGCAAAGGATGCGAGACGACAAGCCTGACGGGGAGGCTTTTCCATCGTCTGGCAAAGACATACTCGCGAGCGGAGACAAATTCTCTCTCAACATTAACAGCGCCGACCCTGGTTACCTTTATCTATTTAATGAAGGAGTCCCAACGGGCGGCGGCGACAGTTTTACCCTGCTTTACCCGACGTCGGAGTCAAGCAATGGCTCGTCCGCAGTGGGCGCCAATCAGTCGATTTCAACTAACCAGAATACGATTAAAGGCCCGCCGGGCACCGAGAATCTATGGATTGTCTGGGCCGATGAACCCGTGCCGGAATTGGAGGCAGCAACTAATCGAGCCATCAAGAGCGGGAATGGAATACTGACTGCTCAGGAGATCATCAACATCAAGGAATTTATAAAAACAACGCAGTCGGAAGTGAAAGTCAAGACTACACGAGACAGAGTTAGCCACATGATCACTGTGCGCGGTGTGGGCCGAGTGTTGGTTCGGTTGGCTGAACTGGAACATAGGTAACTTCACAAAGATCTAACCCCGGGAGATAACGCGAGATGGCCAGATTCTCTTTTCTCACTTTCCTCCTGATTTGTTGTTTGGCTGCCAAAACAACCGGTCAGACGAGTTCACAGGAATACACGAGAGCAATCACCGCAGACGATTTTACGAAGGCACGCCCGAAATCGAAGCAACCAGGCAAACGCGGCAAGCCGAAGCGACGCAGCTACCGATTTGCCTCAACTCCTCAAACAGGTCCTGTCGACAGCTCAGATCAGCAAAGACTGCAGTTAGGGGTGACGATCTGGAAGTTACAGCCGATAAACCAAAATCGTTTTGGATTGGCTCATGTTCGACAAGATCAATGGTTGGCGAAACGCGTCGAGGCGGATACTGCGTTTCGTGTCGGAGATTTGCTTCGTTTGAGTATTGAGTCTCCGCGTCCCGGTTATCTCTACATCATTGATTCAGACTGGTATGCCGACGGCAGTTTAGGGGAAACGAATCTTATATTCCCACGATTAGGTGAAAACAACAGATTAGAACCAGGCAAACTGATCGATATACCAGCCCAGGATCAACCACCTTTCAGAGCCACTCCAAAAGCAAATCAAGCAGGCGAATCGCTCATTTTCATAGTGACTGCAACACCAATCCCTCTGCCCGTTTATCAAATGACACTTCCGATTTCAGAATCGCAATTGATGATCTGGAAAGAAAGCTGGGGTGCTTTCACGGAGCGTTTGGAATTGAATGGCGGGGCTGGTCAAGCCCGCACGCTGAGTGAGCAGAGGGCCGCCGCTCCTACCGGCGCGAGACAGTTGACACGAGAGGATCCTGGGCCACAGACGATTTTCCTCTTAACTCCCAGAAGCAGTCACGGATTCTTATTCAACCTAAACCTTTCGTATATCAGATGACCTGATCCACCTTTCAGAACCAAGGACCTCAATCATGAATCCACTCTCCCCCTTTTTCCGCATTTTCCTGATGGTTGTGTTTTTCATCGGGATTCTGCCGTATTCGCTGCTCAATCATGGCGGATGTGCGCGAGCGCAGACTGCTGTCGAAGCAGCCATAGATCCGGCGATCCCTGAGCTTATTCGCCGCCAGCAGTACAACGAGGCCATCACGCGAATCGAACAAGTCCTCGAAAGAGAGCCGGGTAATGCCGCAGCACTCACCTATATGGCTACCGCGAATTTCTACCAGAAGCAAAGATTTGTGGAGTCACAAAAAGAATTCGAGGAAGCCTTCAAGGCTGGAGGTGGCGCAACCTTTTTTGTCTTTCATTCACACGAGAAGTTCACCATGGATGATCTGGTGGACTATTGTCGTGGTTGGCTTCATCTGCGCCGAGATGGAATCGAATTTGTGCCCTCGGAGGGCTCGCACGGTTTCAAGCTTCAATTCAGCGAAATAAAAGAGTTTCAGCGAAACCGACTTTCAAAACGGCTCTTTCATATCAAAGCCGGCGAGAAGACTTACAACTTCCGTGGACGCTCCAATACTGAATTCGAACCGCTTCTGATCATAGCTCTCTACAAGAGCTTCACCAAAAATTGACGTCGATCACTCAAACTCCGCTCGCATCGCCGTCTTCACCAGACAGGAGAACTCACATCATGAAAAATCGGTTACTGCAAAAAATTGCCTTACTGCTCGTACTCCTGATTACTTTACCCGCCCCACAAATGATGGTCTTGGCCCAACAAACAACTCCGAACACTCCTCAGGAGAAGCCGCAAACTGAATCATCGGAAGCAAAGAAACTGAGAGAGGCAGAAGAAAAACAAAAGAGGCTGGAGGACGAGCGAAAAAAGAAAGAAGAAAAAGCTCGAGTCACCGAAGCTAGGAAATACCAAACCCTCACTGACTTTGCCGCGGATCTCTATGCCAGCGATTCGGATTTCCGCGATCAGGTAGACGATACTTACCTCGAGCTTCAGCGCCAGCATGCGGATCAGGCGTACCTCATCAATATTTCCCGCCGGCAGGAATTTTTGGTCACTGAGAACGAAGGTGACGTTCTAAAACTTCGCCGGGCTCTCTACGATAATCCGCGTGTACAGGAATACGTGAATCGGCTTGGTCAGCAGATTGTTCCGGATGATTCTGAGAAGCTTTATTCCTTTAAGGTCATCGTCAATCCGATCCCCTACGCGTATACGCTGTCAACGGGGACTGTGCTGGTGAGCACGGGAATGGTTGCTCAATTAGATAACGAAGCGCAGTTGGCTTATGTGCTTGCTCATGAGTTGGCACACGTTTACAAGGATCATTGGCGGATCAAAGTAATGATGCCGCTGGCAGAAGAGGAGTACAACAAGAAGCAGGAACAAAAGCGACGACGATGGGCGACGATCGCAGCGCTTGCGGGAGCCGGAATCGGCGCGGCAGTGGGCGACTCTAAAGGCGCCGGTATCGGTTTCATCGGAGGACTCGTCGGAGGTTACGCAATAAGCAGTTACTACGCGAAGAAGATCGATCTGGATTGGAACACTGCGCAGGAGGATGAAGCCGATGATTTCGCGTTGAAGGCGACTCTCGGAAAGGGTTTCGACATTCAGGAAGTGCCACGTCTTTACGCAATGATGGCGAAAGTAGCGAGGACTGATAATCGAACTGAGCTCGGATTTCTGGGTTCGCGAAATCGAATCCGGGAGCGAATCGACTACGCTCAGAAAATGATCTCCGGTTCGCTGCAAGCGCAATATCAGGAAAATCTGAAGGCTAACAAGCTCAAAGGAACCAGCCCAGAGTTCAATCTGATCATGGCTGATCTTAAACGTGATAACGGCATTCAAGCGTTTTACTACGACATGTTTCAGATGGCGAAAACCAATCTGCAGCAAGCCGTCATGCTCAGATCGGACGATCCTTTAGCGACGTATTACTACGGTCGTGTTTTAAAGCAGGTTGGTCGCACTAAAGAGGAACTTGACTTGGCGCAGCACTCCCTCTTGAAAGCGATTACTCTTGACGTCAGGCATGAAATTCCAGAAGTTCAACTTCACCGAGCACTGTTGTTGATGGATAGCAAAGACAGCTCAACTTACCCTGAAGCAATAGCCGCGTTGCAGAATTATATAACTGACTTCGGGCGCAAGCGTGCGACGGCTAACATCAACACCGGTATTCAACCGCCCAATCTTGATGTGCTTTATGGCTATATGCGGCTGTTGGGAGAGAAAACGTGGACCGCGCCAACACGTTTGGATCTGGAAAAAATGGCTTTTGGTAGCTTAGCCACACCGGCGCCGCAGTCTTCTCCAAGAATTGAACCGGCATCCCAAACGCTTCAGCCAACAAATAACAAACGAAAACCTTGAACTACTTCTCGCGCACAAACTATCGGAAGAGGATGAGATATCCAGGTCTCGTCCTCTTCCTCGTGCTCATTGCGGGCTTCATTCCTCAATCAACGCAGCCGCAAACAGTTATGCCACCGGCGGTGTTTGAAGTAGAACTTCCGGACTTTCAGCTTCCGCCGTCAAGCCAGCCAGAAATTACGATTCCATCGCCGAGTGTTAGTCAGGTACTGGTCCATATCCTCAATCCGGCCGCTGCCAATATCGACTACGGATTAATCAGAACCAGTCTGAACGGTCAGGCAGCGGCGCCGATTTCCGACGTCTTAAACGGTGATCGCGGAAAAATTGTCAAGCTGAATCTGAATCGATTTCCGGGTTTCGAATTTGTTACGGGTCGCAACACCGTGGAAGTGTGGGCTCAAAACAGACGTGGCCGAACTTACTATTCAAGCTTCGTTATCAAGACCGTTAACGGTGATTGGAACGACGACTTCACCTACGAAACGCAGGTTGGCGCCGGTAGTAAGTTAAGTCCTCCGGGAGTAGTTCTACTCGAACCGCAACGAACAGTTGAGTTCTCGCCAGCGAAGAAAACTATGCCGGTTAAGATCAACGGGATCGCAACCACCGCAGGTGAGATAGCTCGCGTGGCCGTAGACGGTAAAAACGTACCGTTCAAACGAGAGCCCAAGGTTAAAGACCGGCAGTTGGCGCGCGTCGAAGATACTGAGCGAGGCGTCACCTTTGAGTTGATTCATACCGTTCAACCTTCTCAAGCTCAAATTGTGATTGAAGTTGAAGACACGGCTGGATCACGAACCAAAGTATTGATACCTGTAGTTTCCCTTAAGAGTAAGATTGCGACACCGGTTAGCGGGAAGAAATATGCTTTGATCATCGGCATTTCAAAATACAAAAACAATCTCAGGGGTATACCAAACCTCGAGTTTGCCGATGTCGATGCAAAAGCCATTTACGAGTTTTTACAGAAACCAGCGGCCGGCGGCTTTGCTCGCGAAGACATGCTGTATCTCACAAACGAGCAGGCAACAAACGCAAGGATTCGCGATGCCTTGGCAAACTTTGTCTCAAAGGCTGGCGCCGACGATTTGTTGTTGATCTTTTTCGCGGGCCACGGCGCGCCAGACCCACTCGTACGACAGGATCTTTACATCATCGCGCACGACACTAATATCGACGACATGCCCGGCACTGCCATTCCGATGACGATGCTACGCGGGTATATCGATCGAAACGTAAGATCAAAACGAGTGGTGTTGCTGATGGACGCTTGCCATAGTGCCGGTCTCTCGTCAGGAGCGCGTGATTTAGGCAATAACTTGTCTAATTTATATTTGCAGAAGTGGCTTTATCAGGAAGATGGTCGCGCCATTATTACTTCGAGTGACGTGAATGAGATTTCACGCGAATCGCAGAAGTGGGGTAATGGTCACGGTGTCTTTACGTTTTATCTTTTGCAGGGGTTAAAAGGAGACGCAGACGCAAACCGGGATCGTTTTGTGAGCGTCGGCGAACTTTTCCGGTATGTGCGTCAAAAGGTGAGACTGGAAACAAATTCCGCACAGAACCCCCGAATGTTGCCTGGGACCAACGAGAACCTCGCCCTCTCGGTTGCGACTCCGCAGTAATCGATCAATCAGAAAAACCTTCCCAGCCTGACGAGATTTTTCCCGTTCCCGCGCCACGTCATTTGGGGTGAAACAAATGACGGACAAAAACCGGATACTCTTCTTATCAGCGAACCCATGGACGACCAGCCGAATTCTGGTCGACGAAGAAGCGCGAGAAATCTTCGAACGAATTCAGGAAGGCCCTTATCGCGACAAATTCGAATTGCATAAACATGCGGCTACGAGAACAGTCGACCTGCAGCGCCTGCTGTTGACCTATCGACCACACATCGTTCACTTCAGTGGTCATGGGAGTAAAAGACAGAAGATCATTCTAGGTGGAACACCCGGCCGGGGCAAGACGGTTGACCAGCGAGGTTTGGCTGATATGTTTGCTCTCTACAGCGCACATTTACGATTGGTTCTATTGAATGCTTGTTTTACGAAAACGCAAGCGCTGTCTATTTCACAAGTAATCGATTACTCCGTCGGCACCGGAAAAGGAATCGGTGACAAGGGTGGAGTCGCTTTTGCCGGAGCCTTCTATCGTGCGCTTGGTTTCGGTAAGTCGATCCAGGAGGCGTTTCACTCTGCTAAAGCGGAACTTGGTTTAACCAGGATGCCGCGTACACAAGGAATTGAACTCTTCGTACGTGACGGCATCAACAAGAAAGAGCCGTTTCCCAAACTCGATCGCAATTACGGCAACGGAAACGTCAAGACGACACCTGGTTGCCGGACGAGATCAGACATGGTTTGTGAAAGAACTGAGATCAGGTCCGTAACTGAGATCAATACATACGAAACCACTGGAACAATACGGTACCGCAGACGAATCTGGTCAGAAACGGTTTTCAAGAAATAGTCACTTCGGGATAACAAAGCTACAAACCGAAAATTGGTTTCGAGTCAGAAGTAGATATCGGAAATGCAGGCGCTGTTTGGTGGAGGCACTTAAAGCGTCCGACTGGATACACGTGTGTCGAGGTACTGCAACCTCGGGGCCTGAAACAAGGAGAAGGATTTAGTCATGAAAAAGCAAATCAAGACTTCAGTAGGAACACATGAAACAGGACTTCGAAAGCCCACCTCGAAAGCCGCCGGTACGCGGGCGGGGATCTTGTTGGATTGGAGGGAAGGCAACGCCCGGTCGGGCAAGACTTCAGGTGGCAGCGGCAAGACGCTTCGAGACGGGCGCTAATCAACGTTTATTTCTTGTACTTGTGGAAGGTAGCTCATTTCGGGCTACCTTCTCGATTTTGCACGGTTGAAGTTGGGTTATCTCTGCCTTGTTGATTGAATCTACAAGGCATACGTGATAAATAAACGCCTCCTTCTTAACCTCAATTGAGGGCGATAGCTCGTGTCCTCCACAGACTAAGGGTTCACGACAATATTCCGCGAGAGAAAACCAGAATGCTACCAGCAAGTTGTGGCAGAGTTACGAGAAGTAAAGTGCGTGGCATAACGCTGTTATGCCTGGGCGTCTTACTCTCTTTGGTAGCATTTCCTTCATTCGAAGTGCAATCTGCCGATACCTCGTCGACCAGCACGAATGAACCTGTACTCATCACGCCCGGCTTCTCTCAGAGCCGGGAGATTGCGGCGGGAGGCAGAGAGGAGTTCGCGCTCAACATCGAGCGGGACCAAGTGCTTCACTTCTCAATCGTCAAAGGCGATCTTCTTTTAAAGATAGTGTTGTTTGGTCCAACTGGTACCAGGCTGCTGGAACATGCCAGCCAGGATTTTGAAGTCGTTGAAGTCTCGTTTGCAACAGAGTTGCCGGGAACTTACCGCATCGAAATTGAGTCGAGAGAAAAAGAGAAGAGTCGTCAATATGGGTTAAGTATCGAACCGTTTTCGCCGGTTGCGAAACAGGGCCAAAAAGATACTGAAGCGCAAAAGGCTTTTTCCAGGGCCGAAGTTCTGCGAACGAATTGGACCGAGCCGGCTTTGCGCGAGGCGATGGAGAACTTTGATAAAGCAGCGACGATCTGGACCGAAATCGGAAACCTTTCTCGGGCTTCAAACGCAAAACTGAAATCCGGCGACCTCTGCTTCAGCTTGAGTCAGTACAACCAGGCAGGCAACCGCTATCACGCGGCAGCGAACCTTGGTGCAAAGGCCTCCGATCATCTGGGAGAGGCGCGCGCACTGAGTCAACTGGGATTGTTGCAGTCGTATCTCGGTGATAATGATCGCGCCCGCGATTACCTTAATAAGGCGTTGGGTTTGTTAGGCGGCTGTGAAGCACCAAATGCAAACATCAAGAATGCTTGTGGCATTGCGTTAAGCAACTCTGCAGAAGTCGTCTACGCAAAAGGTGATTTACTCAACTCGTCGCGCCAGTTCGATCGTGTTGCCAAACTCTTTGACGACGATCGGAAGGGAAGAGCAAAGGTACATCTCTTTGCGGGCAACATCGCGGGAACTTTGGGCGAGCCGGACAAGGCGAAGGAGGAAATTTCTCGGGCTCACAGCTTGTACCAGGAAATCAACAATCGGGCCGGGGAAGGGTTAGCGTTGATCGGTCTCGGACTGACTCACTCTTTGGGTCGTGATGAACGCGGCGCCCTCAAGTTGTACCGCGAGGCGAGTGAGGTCTTTAAATCAATAGGGGATCGGCACAGTCAGGCCATCTCGCTCAATTCGTTGGGCCAGGCTTATGAGAATCTGAACGCTGCTCCAATCGCGTTGACCAACTATAAGAGTGCCCTCCAGCTTTTTCAGGACGTTGGGGCCCTGGATTTGGCTTCTGTGACAATGGCCAAGGTGGCCAGGGCACATTACCTGCTCGGTAGATTTGCAGAGGCTCGTTTGCTTTACGAGCGCTGTCTGAAGGAGAGCCGCGCCGCCGGAAAGGCCCGCGGCGAAGTTAACGCTCTGAGTGAACTCGCGGAGGTATACGACGCGGAGGGGCATCCTCAGCAAGCGTTACAACTGCTGCAAAAGGTCCAGTCGTTCTACGAGTCGATTGGAGATCGCCAGGGGCAGGCATTGTTTCTTAACCGGCAAGGAGATGTTTTATTTCGCCTGGGAAAAACAGAGCACGCCCAAAAGGAGTATCGCAAGGCTTTGGAACTGAGCGAGCAGCTCGGCGATAAGGGCATCATTATCGACACGGTTTTCAATCTTGCCCGTGCCTCTCAGAGGGCGGGCCAGTTGGATGCAGCGCTGGCCTTCATTCGACGGTCCTTAAAAGATATTGAGACTCTACGCAGCAATGTTGGCAATCCGGATCTTCGCACTTCGTATTTTTCCGGAGTACAGCAACATCTTGAGTTGTGTATCGAGATCCTGATGCAACTTTCCAAAGTTAAGCCGGGGGGCGGCTTTGCCGAGGAGGCCTTCGAAATCAATGAGAAAAGCCGAGCGCGTTCTCTGGTTGATCTTCTCACTGAGTCGCGTGCCGGTGTTCGTGAGGGAGCTACGGCCGATCTCCTCGCTCGGGAACGTAAGTTAAGAGGCCTTATTGCGGCGCGTCTCCAATATCACTTGAGATTACAGTTGAGCAAGTCAGACGCCGCTGAAATTGATGAGATTGCTGCCGAAATAGCCAAACTTAACGCCCAGTACGAGACGATTCAGTCGCAGTTATGGGAGCAAAATCCACACCTTACGTCCCTGGCCCGGTTCACACCTTTGAACCTCAAACAGATCCAGCAAGAGTTGCACGATGGCAATACTCTTCTACTGCAGTATGCACTCGGAAAAGAGCGAAGCTACTTGTGGGCGGTGACATCAAATTCTTTTGCGACCTACGAGCTGCCGGCAGGTGAAACCATCGAGAACTTAGCCCGTGAGGTTTACAAATTGACTACGGCGCGCCAGAGGTCAGAGGGAAAAGCGATTGGCGATTATCAGACTGAGGTGACTACGTCAGATGATTTAGTCAGAGAAAAGATGAAGAGTTTGAGTCAAATATTGTTCGAGCCGGTGGCGGATCAACTCGCTAACAAAACACTCTTGCTTGTTCCGGATGGTGCGTTGCGATACATTCCTTTCGATGCGCTTCCGGTGCCGATCGCAAAGAACGCCGCACCTGGGCCAGAATCCTTATCGAATCTCACGCTTCTGGATACAAATGAAATAGTCGAAGCCGCATCCATGTCGACGCTGGTTGCGATCCGCAGTGCGAGAACTGCAAAACCCTCGTCCGGCAAATTAGTCGCTGTCCTTGCCGATCCTGTTTTCAGCCGCAATGACGATCGCGTGCAACCTGGAGGTGTCTATGCTGCAAAAGTACAGGCCCAATCGAGCCAGAGCACGGAGGAACCTGTCACTCGATCGCCGGATGAAGAGATTCGCGGCGGGTTCGCCCGCCTGGTACATGCTTCCGAGGAAGCTGATGCGATATCGGCGGCAGCTCCGCGCGGGAGTAGCTTTGTAGCCAAAGGCTTCGACGCCAGCCGTGAAACCGCGATGAGTCCCGAGATCGGCGAATATCAAATAGTTCATTTCGCAACGCATGGGTTGCTCAACAGTCAGCAACCGGAAATGTCTGGTATCGTCTTGACGATGGTGGATCGGAACGGTGGTGAGAAAAACGGGTTAATGCCGCTGTATGACATCTACAGTTTAGAGTTATCGGCGGAGTTGACTGTTTTGAGTGCTTGCCAGACGGCTCTGGGAAAAGACGTTAAGGGTGAAGGGTTTGTTGGCCTGACCCATAGTTTCATCTCGGCGGGCTCGAAGAGTGTGATTGCTAGTTTGTGGAAGGTTGACGATCGCGCGACCGCTGAGTTGATGTCCCGACTCTACGACTCAATGCTAAAAAAAGGTATGACGCCATCGGCTGCGCTCAGAGCGGCCAAACTTGAGATCAAACGTCAGCCCCAATGGAATGCTCCGTATTTCTGGGCCGGGTTTGTGTTGCAAGGCGATTACACAAATCGGATCTCGGTTGAAAGCCACTCACGGATTCGACCCGGTGTGATATTGCTGTCGTTTCTTGTAGTGATTCCCATAGTTCTGGTAGTTTTTCGAAAACGCATAGGTTGGTTTTCAACGCGGCAAAGTTGAACCAGGCGCAGCAGCAATGGTTTTTATTGAAACGCAAGAGTATTTACGCGAATGGCCCGAGGTTCGGAACTCCCACCCGAAAGTTTTGATGAGATTCTCGCTTGGTTCAATGCCGATCGCGAGGTTGCTGGCGATATCTACGTCCAGTTACGTCAGGACCTCACCAGAATCTTCACCTGGAATCGTTGTCATGATCCCGAATGGCTGACTGATGAAGTCTTCGATCGCGTCGCGCGCAAGGTTCATGACCTGCGGCAAACCTATGAAGGTGACCCACGACTCTTCTTTTACGGCGTTGCGCGAAACCTAATCAAGGAAAACCCTAAAAAGATCAAGTCTCACGTTCCACTTGAGGGAGCTGAGCTGCCGGCGGTGCCAAGTCACATTGAAAACGACACGGCAGGCATGCGTGAAGACTGTTTGCAGCACTGCTTACAACAACTCGACAGTGACCGTCGGAAACTAATTCTGGCTTATTACGCCAAAGAAAAGCAGGCTAAGATCGACCATCGAACTGAGTTGGCGCGGCAATTGGGAACCTCAGTGGAGACGCTTCGAGTAAGGGCTCATCGAATTCGTCTTACATTGGAGCAATGTATTGAACGATGTCTGGATCGTAAAATTGTGACTACGAAATGAAACGGATCGCGCGAAATTTCATTGTTATCGGGGAGTGGGACGTCTGGAGGATGACCCATGAATGAGCAACCAGTGACTGATGCGCTATTGCGACGCTTTCTACTGGGTCAAACCAACGATGACGAGCGGCAATTAATTGAAAGCCTCTTCATAACTGATCCGGTATCCAAAGAAAGAATCCTCGCTGCGGAGCAGGATCTAATTGAGGACTATGTGGAGGACTGTCTCGATAGTGAAGACAGGAAAAGATTTCTTTTGCAGTATGCGCAAACCTCGACGGATCAGCGCAAATTGCGAATCATGAAGTCAGTAAAAGACTGGGCGGTCAAAGAAGCAACGGTCCCTCCCGTTAATCCTGCGAGGATCACGTTTTGGCATCGCATATTCGCTGGATTCAAGTTGAAACCGGTCTTTGTAATTCCCATCGCGGCGACGTCGATGGTCGTTATCATAATCGCCGTGTTTTGGTTAAGTCGCACGCCTGACCAGGGACGCAAAGAATATCTGGCCCGGCAGCAGGAATTGGCTCAACTCAACGATCCTGCAAGGCAGCGCGAAGTACCGTCTCCGAGTAAGGTGCAAGAACTCACACCGGTATCAGTTCGAGGCGTTGAACAGCGAGAGTTGACGACCGAGGACAACGCTCAGGAGGTTGAGCTGCGTCTGGCCTGGATACAACGGGAGAGTGTTCCCAGCTACCGAGCTTCAATACAACGTGTCGGCGACGACGAGTCATTTAGTCTTGGGAATCTTCAGGCCGAAGGCGGCAAAACAATTCGGATACTACTTCCGGCGCACTTTCTGAAACGCGGTACCTATCGGATTGAGTTAAGCGGCGTCGATTCCAGTGGTGCTGTGCGTTCAGCCGAAGAGTACACCTTCAGCGTGAATGGTTAGCGTTGAATTCCGCTCACCGCCCGCTCGTAATGTTTCGCAGCGCAAATCATAACCTCTGGAAAACAGTGATTGTGTGCCCCGGCGAGACAGCTTCTCACGTCAACTGATTACCTCAGAAGAAAAACGACACACGCCGGGAATACTCACTTGTCGAACCTATGAATCCAGTGAATCCCAACTGTTCGCGTTGCGGCACTCCTTTGGAGTCAGACTGCGACTTTTGTCCCGCTTGCGGTACCGCCAAAACGCTCGCCCCCAGACAATCGGCTCCAACTGTAGAGCCACATTCCTGGATGCAGAGTCCTCCTGCTGTAACGCCGCCCCCAGTCAACACCGAAAGTCTGGTCCCAGTGCCCGTTCAGCGACAGGTTCAGTATGTGCCGTATGCCGTTCCCGCGTCTGTACCGGCACGCGAGAGCGGTTTGCCGGTTGCGGTTCGGACCATGGGAATCGTTGCACTCTCGTTAACTCTGATAGGCCTCATTCCCTGTCTGGGATGGGTCAATTACGCCAACTTCGCATTCTGCTTTGTCGTGTTTGTCCTCGCAATCGTGGCGATTGCTTCGGCGCGGTCTGACGCCGCCAGAACCTCGGCCATCCTCGGCCTGGTAATGACGCTGATCGCGGATTTCGTAGGCGTCTTCCGACTCATTTTGGGAGGAGGGTGCCTTTGAGAAGTTCTCACGCAGCGCAATTTCGTCCGGGCTGTTTCCAATTGGTGCTACCGAGCGCCGCGGAATGGTGGCAGTCAATTCGCTGGGTATTGTTAGTACTTGCAGTTCTGATGGCGCTTACGTTGGCGGGGTCATTTGTTTCCTACGAACAAGTGGTGCGCGAGGGACATCCCTGGCTTCCCAGTCGCCACTGTCCTGGATGTCTCTTTTGTGGAATGACGAGGAGTTTTTGTGCGATGTCGAGCGGACACTGGCAAGAAGCCGGCGAATGGAATCGCGGTGGGCCGGCACTGTACCTCGGTTTCTGGTTGTGGTTGGGATTGAGCTTTTTTTACTGGTCTTTTGCGTTGCCTTCGTTTCGTCGAAAAGTTGTGGACTGAGACCGAGTCGCGAGATGGAAAAGACTGCGTCACAAAATCGGGTCCGAACGGCGCTGGCAGGCTGCTTGCTGGCGCTGGTTTTTACATCGTGTGGTGACCGGAACGCTTCCTTATTTCGTCTCGTGCCGCAAGCCAGTTGCGCGATCTTGAGCGTTGATTGGTCAGTTACCAAAAAGGATGACGACTTCAGACGGCTATTCAAAGCAAAAGAGCTTGAGGCATCGCTAGGACGTCTCGGTATCAGCGACGAATCAATCCGGACTGTCGTCGTTTTCACCGGTGTCGATAGTCAAACGTTGTCGGGATTGTTGCTGCGAGGAAACTTTGACGCCAAGGCCGTTCAAGCTCAGCTAACGAAGTACGGTTGGAATGAAGAATCACTGGACGGAAACAAGGTCTATGTTCGTTCGCCGGAATACATTGCTTTGCCGGCTACCAGGACTCTGTTCGTGGGAACTCGCGATGCGGCACTTGGTGTCTTTCGAGCCAACAGTAATGCGCCAGAAAGCATTGTCTCATCTCCAACTTACAAAAAACTCAACTCGGGAATTTCCGCTTCGGATGGAAAGCCGGTCAAAGCATTTCTGTTGATTCCCCAGGGAACCCTCGATATGGCGGACGCCGCGCTCACCGCCACCTCGTTCGCGCTTTCGTTCTTTAACCTGGGTGGGATTGGTCAATTACTCAAAGCCGCAAACGTAGCCCGAGGCTTCGCGTTCACTTTGGACCAGGGCCAACGGGATCGATATCCGGTCGAACTCTGCGTTCTCATGCGCGATGAGGAATCCGCTGTGTTCATCAGCGGATCCTTGAATGCGATGAAAGGGTTGTCTGAGCTTGCTGCCCTTGACGTCCGAGATCAGCAAACAATTCGGGAGTTTCGCAAGATGACGATCACACGAATGGGAGAGGTGTTGGCGGTGAAAATGGAAATGCCGGCTAACGTTTTGTTTCCACCGGCAAACCCCTGAAGAGTACGAGCAAGATCGATTGGTTTGAAGATTCAATAACGAGGAGTCTTACTTGTCAGAAAGCAAACGGATACTCGAGCTCAGCGAATTCAAACGATGGTTTGTTTTGCCATTGCAGGCTGTCGTCGTTTTGGCTGTTATCGCGTGCACAAGCTGTGGCAAGAAAGCGCCCGAGTGGAAGCAGGCACTTAAATACGAATCAACCGCAGGCACTGATGGCGAGTCGCACCCGCAGACGAACACCACCGACGAGCTTGTTGTTTATCTCGATACCAGCGCCAGCATGGCAGGTTACGTATCGACCAACGGACAGTCGATTTTTGGAAAGACGCTGCGCGAACTTCGCTATGCTACCGGCACTTTTGGTAATTCGAACGCCAAAGTCCTTGTCCGCCGGATAGCAGCAGATGTTGGTCCAGCTCTTAGCGACATGGAGCTAACCACGGCCTCCCAGGATCAGAGTGTTTATCGCGGAGGTGAAACAAATTTAGCGGGTGCTATCAGTAAGTTCACGCTTCCTTCACAGGCCGACGCGAAGTCTGCCAGCGAGCGTGATGCTGTAAAAGCATCTGTAAGCAACAACGCTGAAAATAAACCGATCCCACGATTCCACATACTCGTGACTGACGGTGTTCAGTCTACCAGGCAGGGAAGCGCAACCCATGATTGTACTGCCGGTTCGGATCAGTTTTGCGTGCGGCAAAAGATCGGCGACCTACTGAAGCAGAACTGGGCCGGTTGCGTATTGGGCATTCGCGCCGACTTCAGGGGCAAGGTTTATTCGGAAGTGAGCAAAGCAAGCATTGCGTATGAAACGCACTCGGAAAATCCGACGACGTTCCGTCCTTTTTATCTTTACATCTTCTCGCCCGACCGGCAGGCACTCGATTCACTGGTGAACTCATTGAAGGAACGGCTTCGTCCGCTAGTGTCCAGGTCAGAGCCTATTCGCGAACTCAATTTTTCTTTTCCCTACATGAATGGTGCGACGGATTTCGATGTCCTGCTCGACAAGGAAGCCAGATCTTTTATCGCGCGAAATAAGGATCGTGGTGGACCACCATCGCGATTAACGATCGAGGTCGACGTCGATACCGAAAAATCCGGACCCAAGCCATTCTCTTTGGTCGCAAAGCTGCCGTGGTCAGTACATGCACTTGATACTGCCAGTGAAGCAGAGCTCGCAAAGTTGCTTAATTGGAATGTCGATCCGATCTATCCGCCTGAAAACGAAACAGCCGGCAAGCGGTTTCCCGAAATCAAGATTCTTCGCACTCATGTAGATAGCCCCGGACAGGTGACGGTCGATGTCACGGCGCAGTTCCCCCGTGGCAGTGAAAAGCCCTGCTGGCGCGTTTACGTCCTCAAAGCGACGTTGAACCTGACTCAGACCACCACGCCTTCATGGATTAAGGAGTGGTCCGTAGACCTCGATACAACACGCGACGCTGGAAATCGAACATTCAACCTGGAAACAGCCTTACTGGGTCTTTGGAACACTTCAAAGATGAAGGACCAGGTCATTGCGAAGGCGCACATTCGAATTGGTCCGAAGTAGTACCACTTTAAAGGAAGGAAACTAAGAGTTCATGCTCGCCTTTTTGCTTCAGAGCTTCGACTTTCTCCAACTGTTCCTCGACTCGTGCGATGACGAAGGGTGCGAAGACACCGCCTTGAACTGGGTGATAACGGCGGTAGTTGTAGCAATCGTAGTTTCGCTTTTGGTGTTGGTGTTCAAGTGGGTGAAGAAATACCTGGCGATAAATATTGTTCAAAAGGCGTGGAGCCGCGGGCAGACGGTTGTCTTGTTCATCACTGGTCTACTCCCGGTGCTCGTGGCGCTGGTCATCATCTGGTACTCGGTAAGGAATTTTTTCAATTACGTCGGTTTTGGCGGCCTGCTCAAGGGGATCGTCTTTTCGTGGTTGCTTTATGTGGTGTTTGCGTTCACGGGCCACCTGTTGAGCCCATGGCGCCGGGAGATCCTGTAGGTATGGAGGAGTAGCATGCGAAACGTCTTCATTGCAGTCGGAGGCAGCGGCACCAAGGTAGCTGAGGCTTTAGTTCGGCTCTTAGCTATCGGATTTCCGACTCGGCAGGAGAATGGAATCCTGACCAGTGGTGGAGATTCGCTGCAGATCTGGCGACTCGATCCGGACAGGAATTCGGGTGCTGCCGTGTCACTCGGTAAGGCGATCAAGGATTACGAAGAGCTTCAGGGATTATTGAACGGAGCAAGTCGTGGCGCTGGACTAGCCAGCAGTCGTTGGGCAATGGATCTCGATACCCACGTGCGTCATCTTGATCCGTTGCAATTGCCGCGGACAGTCGATTCAGACAACAGCGTCAAGAAGCTCGGAGGAATTCTCGATTCCCGATACGGTGGTATCAAAAGCTCTCTCCCGTTTCTGGCTCCCTTCTATGAACAGAAAGATCTCGAGGTTGAGATCGATCGTGGGTTTTATCAAAAACCATTCATTGGCGCGGCCGTTATGGCCGTGTTTGCAGAGTCTCTCAGAGATGAGAATTCACCCGGAGGCAAGGCTTGTAGCCTGACCGGTTTTCAAAACGTCAGCACAAACTTTTTCTTGTGTGGCAGTTTGCACGGAGGAACGGGTGCTTCGGGCGTGCCCATCATGGGCAAATATCTGGGTTCTTTGAAGCGTCAGAATCAAAGTTGGGACTGGAGAGTGGGAGCCTGTCTTTTAACACCCTATTGCGTACCGCCACAGCCTCCCTTTGGCGCGCTGCGCGAGGGCAGTCCAACGTCGCAACAGATCGACGACCTCGTCAAAACACACGGCGACAAACCCGCATTTGCTGGCCTCACTATAGAAGACAAACGGAAACTGGTAGAACAGATCCTGCTTGGGTTTTTTGCTGAGCCCGAAGCGATGGAAGCTCGCGCTCGACAAGGTCTCGCCTATTACCGCGACCACAGTGTCGATTATTTTGATGAACTCTACCTGGCCGGCAAGCCTGAACCAGACAAGTTAAAAGTCTGGAGTAATGGCGGTGAGAGTCAGAGCAACCCACTGAATTCTGCTGAAGTAGTAGCCGCGCTCGGTGCGCTTAATTTTTTTGCGCGCGCAGGAACGAACAATCCCGAATCGTACGTCATTCCCACCTCAACTCCCGATCTCAATTCGGAAAAAATGCGCCTGCGTGACTTGCCCGGCTACGTCGTTGGTCAAACCGAAATTGATCCCGAACGGGTCTTTCTAGCCACGGCGGTAATGCATCACCTGGTGACCAAACAAATCCCCTGGGAGATAGCGGCGAAAGGATTTCCGAAAGAGTTGGACCAATTGCGAAAAGTCTATGAAGGCAATGAAGAGCGGAAGCTCGAAGACTTCACCCGGCTAAGTGCAGCAGCATCTCTGCTGGCGAAGACGATCATGACAACTCTTGATCCGAATCCGCAACTGACTATTGGCTGGAGTGGCGAAGACTCATCACGAATCTGGCCGTATCTCTCAAACGATTCGGGCAGCGTAAAAGAGGTAACCGCAAAGACAGCCAGAAAGTTCTTCAGCAAGGAAGCGCGTGGCGAACTGGATCTCGGAGAGTCGTCGATTCGGGTAACTACATTCGAATTTGGTGAGTGGTGTCCAAAGAGCGCGGAGTTCACGAGGGGCGAATATCTCCGGCTCATCTGGCACAACCTGCTCACTCGGGCGCACAAGCGCCTGCGGCAGGAAGGTGTTCAGTAACGAGCCTGATAGTGGAAGGAGACGAACATGCATAACGGAAATCGAAAAGATTTCTTGAACAACGGAATTCTGGGAGGCGGGGCAGGTGTGGCTGAGAAGCGAGGCTTCAGGTCAGTTCGCACCGAATACATCACCAGCCCTGACTACGATCCCAAATATTTCGAGACGTTTCCTACTTGTTGGGCGGCCGCGTACGCATTTCGTAAAACCCTCGATCTTCCAGCCACGGTTAATTCCGGTGTTGACGCAGGACGATTTACTGAAGAGATATCTCAAGCAGTTGAAGAATGGGCCACGCTATTTCTGCTTCACTATTTTGGGATCTTGTATCTGACCGAATCGAAGCAGATTGAATTACAGCAACGTTACGATAAGGATCTTTGGCTCGCACTGAGTGGCACTTATCCGAGTGCTCGTGAAGAACCTCCCCGATCGATCAAGCTATTGCAACATGACGAAACCGTGGTTGGTGCGTTCTATCCCTCGGTAATCTTCTTCCCTGCACGTGACCGAACGCGATGGTTAAAAGACAAAACTCTGGCTGACTACGTCTTGGATAATCGACTGTCATGGACACGAAGCCGCCGCATTTTGCTCACGAGTGAAAAGGAAGAACGTGACTTCCACGCTCACCTGCGGGCAATCGCTGAACTACCGGTGTTGAGCCGAGGTCTTAGGGATCGGCTGTTTGACTTTTGCGAAGCGCATTTCCAGGGACGTGTCGATGTTGTTGCCGAACTCGATGTCGATCCCGGCAGGTGGGAGGTTCCCGGCCTCAAGGTATGGGAATCGGAAGAACTGTTGGAAATGTATCCGCTTCGCAAACCGAACCGGCTTGACGGCAATGAGAAGGAGAAGCCGGGACGAATTTTTTATCTCGTCAATGGAATGCCCGATTACACACCGTGGATGAAGGCAGCCATTCTTCCCAGTGGCCCGGCTCCCTATCAATACCGCAAGCTAACTGACCGTCAGATTGTTGTGGAACTGCCGGGAAGAAAAATCCCGTGCAATCTGCGAGACGACGACGAGATTTTCCTGCTGAAAGATCTCTTTCTGAACCACGCACCACACTGGTGCAAGATGCCGAAAGTATCGGAGAGCCACGCGGCTCACATTAAGCCTGTACATAAAGTAGAACTTCGCGATCCGGTTGTGACCGAGAAAGATATCGCGGTCTGTCTGGCGCCGATTACTAAAGATCTCCTCGCACACTTTCCGGAGCTACTGCGTGATTCGGATCGCGTTTCGGTTTCACCAAACGTTGAAGGATCTTCAGTTGAGTGGACCGTTCCTATTATGGGAAGGGAAGTCAGATGGCAGACAAGGCCATCTTATGCCAAAGGGCTGACGACGTCGTCGCTCGCACTCTGGCCCCCTCGAGTCTCCAGTGAATGGCGCTTGTATGCGGCCTATGGTGTTGGACCACGAGAAGATTCTGGTCGCTGGCACCTGGTGGATCAGAACGGCAAGTTGGGAAAACTCATAGACGTTGAGGAAGAAGAATACGTCAGTGTTTTATATGGCTCTGCGTCACCAAATCAGCCACGTGCGATGGTGTTGTTTGATAGCAGCGACAATCAGCGCGGCGTACTCTTCTTTGCCGATTTTGGCGGAGATCAAACGCCTAATCATGATCTCGATTCGAAGTTAGCGGTCGATTTTGGGACCAGTAACACCTCTCTCGCTTATTCGCTGGGAAGCGGTCAACCTGAGACTCTGCGCTTTCAGCTTACGCCTCGACCAATCTGGGGAATGCGACGTGACCTGCAACACCGTGAACAGCCCGGGTTCTTTCCTTACGACTGGAGCGCTACCACAACCAAAGGCTTCTATCCCACGATTCTGCTTTCGCGACGTAGCGACTCCCGACTGACGGACGAGTTGGAACCGGAAAACGTTGCGCTTGATCATTTGTTCAGGGTCGATATTCCAGGCTTACATCGAGACCTGGAGCAAAGGCTTTACGAGGGGAGCCTCAACGCAACCTGGAAAGCACACTCAAATCTGAAGTGGGATCTTGAGGGTCGAACCGAGCCGTGGCGAACACTGTTCCTCGAGCTAACACTGCTTTACGCTCATGCAGATCTCTTCTTCACCAAGCGAGCTCTCGTGGACCATTACGTCTTCACTTTTCCTTTAGCCTTTCGCAAAGACGATCGAGAAAACTATCACACCAAGGTTAAGACCGCGCTGAAACAAGTTCGCTACTACTGCTACGGCGCGAGTTTAATGGCAAACGTCAGCTACGACGATCAAGTCGACGAGAGTACTGCTATCGCCGAATCGGTTGGCGCCGTAGGCGTCAAAGCTACGATGGAGGTTTTCATAGATGTTGGTGGGGGAACGTGTGACATTGCGGTTAGTCACGATCGAAAGTTCCTCGTGCTCGACAGCATCAGGGTGGCGGGCAATACGTTCTTTCAGTTTGCCAGGAAAAGTTTTAGTGCTGACCTTCAAGGAGCGGTTCAATTCAAGAAGCATCTTGGAAAACTGCTGCAGGGCAACAACGATGGTGAGTTAAAGATCACCAACGCCGATCCGAGCTTTGGGCTAGACATAGTTTATTCAGTTGGTATCAGCGGATTGGGGGATCAGCACTTTCGCGAACGCGAGGCGGCCATTCTCCGCAAAGGAATGGGTACCTATTCCTACCAGCGTTACCGAACTCGCTTGTTCTTCCGCCATATCATTGCGTACTCGTTGCTGCAGGCTTGTGCCGCTGCGGTTGACCACCAAATCAAGTTATCAAGCGGCATCAGCCTCATCTTGGGTGGTAACGGATGGGGACTGATGATGTTTGCTGAGTTTGAGCGTGACAGTTCTCGTCTCAGAGAAGAGGCAGAAACCATTCTCAAAACCCTCAAGGCAAATCTCGTCGGCCAGGCTACTGATGAGGAGCGTCCTTATCTCGAGGCGTTGAGGATCTCGAATCTCATCCTCCTGAACGAAGACAATCTTAGTAAGGCTAAGACCAATGTAGCCCTCGGAGCATTGAATGCCGATACCGGGCGCCGGAACGGTGATCGAAGCGCCACTATGCCGTACACCGGGATCACGCTGGAAGATTTGAGTTTAAGTAGAGCAAATCCGCGCACGATTCGCTGGTGCGAACGCTGGGGCATCGCAAGCTTTAGAGAAAAGTTTCCTGGTGTCGAGCAGGTGGAGGACGGAAGTTTTACTGTTCCCGACGATCTCGAGCGACCCTTTAATACAGTGCTTCAGGCATTCACCTCGATTGGCAATGTAAGAAGCCAGGATCAGGACAACATGCCGAAGGAGGCCTGGACCAATATCAATGGACGCGTAGCAGAGTTTGTTTCGATGTTGCGCGGAAACGTGGAACGGCTAGAGGTTTCCCCAATCAATCATTTCCTCTCAGAGGTTCTCTATTCGAAGAAGGCTTCCAGAGATTATTTAGACACTCTCGCTGAAGTGAACGGCAACTATAAGAGCAGCGTTTCGGGAGGACAAAATTCATGATGATCCGTCGACTGCTGGTCTGCTCGTTAATGCTGTTTTGCCTGTTCGCGTTTGGTTGTAGCTGGTTTGGCGGCTCGGAATCCGATAACCAACAAAAAGCTAAGGATAATAGTGCCGCCTACTCGAACAGACTGGTTCGAGATCGTGATGATGTTCGCGATTCGTTGAAGACGGCTAAAGCACTGATCGACAAGGTACAGGCGGGTACCGGTCAGTCCGAGACATCTCCCAACGCCGCCGGACGTTCCACATCGCCTCCCAAACCATCTGCAACAAAGGAACCAGCGAAACCGGAATTCGATCCAGGCAGAGTAACGGAAGCCCTTAACGAGTTGGAGCAGTCCGGGAAGTGGCTCGACGAATTAGATGCAGCGCTTCGTCATGTTCCGGGCGCCGACAAATCTGTTTCGATCATCGAGCAAGTAAGGACTGCCAGAAAGAACGCCATCAATCATCTTAGTGCAGTGGCGAATGCCTTGAGAGATAAAGATTCAGACAAGGTAGATTCCGTCGCGTTAAGTAAACGTCTCAAAGACACGACGTCGGAAATTGACTCTGCGCTGACTCAGTTACCACAAATCAATATCCCTCCGGACCTTGAAGACCCGCCGTCTAGCTTGATGCAAGCGTTTTACGATTGGCTTCCAACCGTTGGCATCGTTTTCGTAGCCATCATTGGCTTGGTCCTTTTGGTGTTCGTGATCAGAACCCTGGTGAAGTTATCGGCGGATCGGACCGAGGCCCGAATCGCACGCAGGCTCAAACCACTCGCTTCCAATGTTCAAAAGCAGCATGAAGACTTTGCCGCTCAACTGGCAAAACTTACCAGCAGTCAAAATGATCTGCTAACCAGAGTTAACGACTTTGAGCTCGAGCTAAAGAGGGTTTCGCGAATCGCCAGAGATGCCGCAAACGACGGAATGAGAGGTCGTTCACTTGCCTCGGAGATGCCTGTTTCGTTTCGCGAACCAGTTGAGAAAGTCGAACCATTGTTTCCAATTTCTACCGGTGATTACCTGAACAAGATGCAACGCTCGTCCAATG